>ENA-UOXV01001711-UOXV01001711.1-marine-metagenome-genome-assembly--contig:-NODE-1711-length-29954-cov-6.606208_pt1 | contig 29954 bp, 24 predicted proteins | sample MGYA00238165_ERZ766961 | MGnify/ENA primary metagenome ERZ766961 (study PRJEB28924, sample SAMN03173240) | marine metagenome | biome: Marine; feature: Water; material: Subsurface seawater | place: North... | reverse complement strand
CCTCGGCCGCATCCTTCCGTGGCCGACCCCTCCCGCGCCTCTCCGTAGCTACGCTGTCTTCCAGAGTAGACGCGTCCGCCTCGGCCGCATCCTTCCGTGGCCGACCCCTCCCGCGCCTCTCCGTAGCTACGCTCTCCGTAGCTACGCTGTCTTCCAGAGTAGACGCGTCCGCCTCGGCCGCATCCTTCCGTGGCCGACCCCTCCCGCGCCTCTCCGTAGCTACGCTATCTTCCAGAGTAGACGCGTCCACCGCGGCCGCATCCTTCCGTGGCCGACCCCTCCCGCGCCTCTCCGTAGCTTGGTGAACGCTCGCCACGGTCCAGCCGGAACCCCATCCTTCTTCTTTCAGCACCGTATCTTCGACCTTGCGTGGACGGCCTCGTCCGGACCCTGCGCATGCTCCAGCTCCCTCGAGAGCCGAGGCCCTCTGGCGAGAAGTGGGTGCACGCACTTCTCCGGAAGGCCCCGCGACAGCAAATTTGTCGAGGCGCGAAGCAAGTGAGGACACACCAGCCCCCACTGACGTGATGTCATCCACAACGCCCCAATCCCACCTGTCATCCACCGCTGCTTTCTTTGGGCGGCCTGGCCCGCGCGATACTTGGCTCGTGGGTGGTGCACCAAGCGACCCGGCCGATTTGTCCTTGGGAGGGCGCCCACGTCGTCCAACAGTGGTTTGCCCCTCGCTGCGTGGGAGCAGCGAAGACAGGGTGCTGGTCCCGTCTTCCTCGTCCCCCGTCTCCTCAAAACACCGCCCGTGCAGCGCCTCATTCGACTCTGCTGCCTTCCGGGGGCGCCCCGGGCCTCGTCTGGCCGCTGGACGGAGCGATGAATCTGCAGTGCGTCTGCCTCGAGCTGCGCCTGCGCCACCTGGGCGACCACGGGGCCTGGATTCGCCAGAGGAAACACTCGGCCCCCAGCTATCAGGTCTGCTTGCCTCGCGCATCGTCTTCGCAACAGCGTTTAGGAAGTCTTGGGCGTTCATCTCCTGGCTCTCCTGGCTCTCCCCCTCCTCCTCTTTCCCCATACCATGTGCATCTCGCCACGAGTGTGCCGTTCGGCTTGGCCCAATTCCAGCTCCTCCTCGTGCCTTTCTGTTGCCCCGCCCGAGACCTCGGCTGGTCACAAGGTCGTCGAATTCGACCTCTTGCAGCCTCGCACTGTCCTGCCTCCCCATAACTATTTCCCTCTCGCGCGTCGATCCTGGCGGTCTCCCTCGTGGCCTGTGCATACCACGGCCACGCTGCTGCCACCCAGTACCGCGCGACTGCCATCGTTCGTTGCGACCACCGTAAGGCGCCATGTCATCATCTTCATCCTCTTCGTCGTCGACCAGAACACGCCGCCCTCGCTGAATGGCAGTGTGACCTATCCCATGGGCATCTTCTTCAAAGACCACGATGCCGTCTCCAAAGCGAATCACGCGCCCCCCCTGCTCCTGTTCCGCCTCTGGATCGGACGGCGGCATCCAGCCACCATCTGTCTGCGTCAGCGCCAGCTGCGAAGCCTCCGCTGGTTTCCATGACTTTGCTGGCTCCCACACGCCACGTTCCTGCGCCCGAAGCGAGCCCATCCGCGATCGTATCTTGTTTTGACCCAATCCATCCTCCCGGTCGCCGGCGCCCACCGCCGTACCAGGATTGTAGCTTCGCGCATCGTCGGGCGGCACCATCATGCGTGCCCCGGGCAATGAAAACTGGACCTCGTCTGGAGGGCCGAGCACTGGGTGCGCCGCCATAGCCGGGAATCCATACTGCGGGTATCCGTACGGACCAACCTGTGCAGTCAGCAGGGTCCCCACGAGTGAGGGAAATGTCTAGGAGCCGGAAACACAACTTTGCGTTGACGAGGAGTGACTAGGCGGTTTCGGATGGCCTGGCCTCTTGAAAGGGAAACGGTTCGGAGATGTACCGTCGGGTGTGAAGCAGAATGCTGAAGCGCGAGCATGCGTTCGCTCTCCTGGATTTTTTGCATCATCCGGTACCGCACCAGTTCGTCCTGGGACCCGGTATCACCTTGAGAAAGTTGCTCCAAAATACAGCAGGCCTCATATCTCACACCACTCGGCCGAAATGTAAAGAAAGCGCGCTTTTCGATATCATCTTTCAGCGCGAGGGAAGCAGGGGCGGCGAGCACCCACCATGCTCATCGAGGCCAATGAAGGTGGCGTCATTCTGGGGCTCCGCTGCAGCATCGGTCCACCAACATCTGCTCCGAATGCACAATCACAAGCCGAAAAACAAAGACGCGTTCGGTGGAAGGTCACGGCGGGGTCCTCACTGTGTGCTGCGTCGCGGAGCGGCGAGTGTGGTTGCTGAGGGTGCAATGAAACTTGTTGTTCGTGCTGCTGCCCCGTGGACTCTGCCGCCAATGACACCTTGGGCGGAGCTTCTGCAAACGATCCAGACTCATACAGCACTCCTTCCGTCGACAACAGATGGTCGATTTTCCTTGCATCTGCCGGCGCCTTAGTGGGAGAGCTGCCAGCGGATCGACTGGTCGTGCCAGCAAGTTGCGCTCCAGCCGGCGACACCGCAGTCAATGTTGACGACACTGCCGGAATAAGATCACATTTGGTGCATGCCAACTGGACAAGTATTGCAGTGAGAACGCTGACTGGCGAGCCACGCCGCATGCCACCGCACCCCGACGAATCCGCGCGCGCTTCGAATTTCGAAGTTTTGAAATCCATTTTTCGAATTTTCACACTGACATTTGGCATGTGAAAAAACAAGCCGTAACCGTCCAATTTCAGACCCGGAGCGCAAGTCAGGGGGGGGGCAAGGCCTGTCCCGTCTGTTATCCGGTGGACTGACAGAGCAGCACTGGGAAAGGCTGGTGCCGGTGATCAGGGTAATCTCGTGTTTCAAAGCCTCTTTTGGCCGCAAGGCGCCGGCTTCGTTTCCTCTTTAGGCAGCTTGTGAGTTTGGTGCTGAAGTTGTGCTGGGCTTGGGACAAGCGGGCAAAGGTCGGCCATCGGCGTCTTGCAACAATCTTCAACGAGCCAAGATGGTGCGTGGTGATAGCCGTTCGAGCAATGCATTTGCTCACACCGAGATTGAAATCATGAGAAGCGCGCAACTAGTTCGCCATGGTGCCGAGGACCATCAGGGGCGGACGCACACAATCGTGCCGTCCTACCAGGGTTCGCAATGTTGGGACGCCGGTCTTTCTGATAGACTAGCGCCGAACTACCTCAAGGTCCCCCCCCTCGCTCAAGAATCAACCCAGAGCGACACCCGATACATGCCTTGCCAGAGTTTTTGGTCGAGTTTTTCGCTGCCTGAGTTTTCTTGGTCGATATCGCACAAGCTGACGACAAGCACCCGTCCTGAACTTGCAGCACATCCACGACCGCCCTGACCAGCGAAAAAAAAGCCTGTCTTCCACCGCTAGCTCGTCGAGTGCCAACACGTCGGCGATGCTGATTGCTTCAACCACGCTCGGTCGTCGGGCGCCGAAGAGTGGTGCTTGGAAGCATGGCAGTGGTGCGCTTGGTCTGGAGCAGAGCCGGGCATTCTTTGCAGCAACATCACGCCGATTTAACGATGCACACAATCCGTATGCTGTACGGAGCTACCAAGGACCAGCACCCCTGCCGAATGCGCACTGTACTGAGGGCCTATCGCCCCCACCGGTGCGGCGCGACCAAGACGGTAAGGCGCTCCGGAACCAGTTGACAATGAGCAGAGAATTGCAGGATTTCGAGCGTCGTTGTCAGGCGGCACGGAAACTTGCCGAAGAATCTTTTGGACGAGGACCCATGGAATGCTTCGAGCTCGGCGAGTCCCAGTGAGCTCACATCCTGGCTCCCGGTTTAGGGTTTAGGGAGTGTATTGCCGCCGGCCAGGCCCGCAGCCAGCGCCGGCTGTACGCTGTTTACCGCGTGCTGTGTGCGCAAGCTCCACAAATTTGAACGGGAAATGTCGTGTGCAGGAATGAGCCGAGAAAAGCGTGCTTGGGTGTGAGCGTGGGCACGCAGACTGACAAGGGAAAGCCGAAGTCCCTCATGATGGTCCACTCGCAGATTAAGCAAACCGATTCATGGCTCTATGCTGACGCGGACAGCCGCTCAGCCTGGCGTGCCTAGAAGCTCACACGGATGCGGCAATGGAGCCCATTGTTCAGTAAATCTTGCAGATCTTATCGCCCTGTGTGTCACGAGGATGAGGAGAATGCGAGCTTGATCAGGCGAATACCATCTTGCCTTATGGCAGAAACCACAACTTGCAGCACTCCAGGGAAGCCCGCAACGCGCTGCACCATGCTACCCTCCGGGTCGTAGCGCTTGAAGAGCTCATTGATGAAGCCTCCCTGTAGACGGCGCCACCAGCTTTCAGCTCACGCAAATAAAACCTGTTGCTATCAGGTCACGCCCCTGATCGCAACACCTGCAGTGGAGTCCGGCTGTACGGGCGAAAGCACACCTCGGTGTTGACATTTTTGATGGTGTAGATCCACGTATAGGCCAGAACAATGCCCATGCAGCGGCTAGCCTTGCGCCGCCAGCCCGTGAGCGCCGACTTCTTGCTCACCTGATCTGCCCAACCGCTGCCCGACCCGATCCCGAACGGTAGCTTCTTGCCTCCCATCAGCATGCTGAGGATCCCGCCGAGCCCTGCAGAAGCTGGCTGTGCAAAATCTCCAAAAGGAGATGTGCCCCCGAAAGGCATGGGCGCTGCGGGGCCACCGCTCGCACCGGACGATCTCTCTCTGGCACCGGAGTTGCCCCCAAAGGACACTGTTTCTCCAAAAGAACTCCCGCCAGAGCCACCAAGCAATGCTGAGAAAGGGTCGGTGCTTGCCGTCGATCCAGCGGGTGGCAACCCCACCGCGGCGGGCGCCGCCGCGACCGCAGCAGCGTGAGTTTCTTTTCTTTTCTTGATCTGCATCGAGTAGACGACTAGCTGCGCTGCCTGCACCATTTTGGCCACCGTGTTCGCGTTGACTGCTTTGTCTTGACGTGCCAGGTTCACCGCTGCTGCTGCCTCCGCGTGGCCCTCTCGCACCGCTAGCCCTTGCGCAGTCTCGCCGGCTCCCCCCTGCACATCTGCACTCGCTCCGCGCTGCAGCAGCAGACAAACAGTTTCCGTGTGTCCGCGCTCCGCCGCTAGGTGAAGCGGCGCGAAACTGCGCGAGTCGCAAACTCAATCCCTAAATCCACGCCCGCCGCAGCACGGGGCGCTCAGCACGCCGCGAGGGCGAATAGGCGCGCACCCATTGCAGTCCTGGCGCACATCCACGACGGCACCACTGTCGAGTAGTATCGCAGCGATCTCGGTGTGCCCTTTGTAAGCGGCATTATGAAGCGGCGAGGAGCCCTCGAGGTCCTTGCCCGTAACATCCGCACCACCCTTAACCAACATCTGAGTAATTCCCGCATGTCCATAGTACGCAGCGAGGTGAAGCACCGAGGACCCGTCGCTCGCCGCTGCCGTTATGCTTCCTCCTCGCTGCATGAGCAATTCTAGAACATCCTTACGCCCCCATGCGCTTGCCTGATGCATTGCGTTCATCCCATCTTCGTCTTGCAAGTCCAGCTTCGCCCCGCCATCCAATGCCGCCTGCGCGCGGGAGAGATCACCTTCCTTGGCTGCAGCCCACAGTCGGGCTGTCGCCATCTTCCACGATTCGTCCTCGTCTTCTGTCTGCTGGGGGGTCGATTCAAGTGAGACTGGCTCCCCAGCCCCAGACGCCTCGGACAAGGCTTGACTGTCCCCGTTCTTTCCATCGCGAGCATCCCTCGACCCTTCGCCGCCCCGCAACGCCAGCCCCTCCAAGGCAGCTCCATTCGGCCCTCTCCAACCGTGCCCATCGCACCGGGACAGGCGCGCCAAGACCCCAGCAGCACAAGATGCCCGCCAGCAGTGTCTTGGCTCTACGACTGATGCACTGGGCGGCGTGCTCGAAACGAAATCGGCAGCAATCGATAGCACCAACAACTTCAAGATTACTTCGCCACCCGACATGACTGCCGCACGGCCCTCGCTGGAGGTGCCCCTCACGAGGATCCAGGCCGCGAATCTGAACCTGTGAAATCCCAAAAATCATCGCAAAATCCACACGTCCTGCAGCCTGCAGGATCCCCGAGGAGTAGCTCTTGCCGGCGCCCGCGCTCATCGACCGGGTTCGGTCTGCGGTCGCATTGAGCTCACGCACGAGGTCCACCGCGATTTCTGTAGATCCACTCGACCACGTTCACGCTTGCGGGCAGAAATCGCGTGGGACGACGCGAAGTGCAACCTCCACGCCCCGCCTCAAGGGAGCTGCGTCGAAACAGAGAAGATGAAGGCAGTGAGCCGCTTGCGCAACGTTTGGTGGGCCAACGCTTGGACACCTCCACGTCCTGCGCCCAAGAAGCGTTTTGGTCCTTTCCGTGTCGCGCATCTCGACTTTCCTTCGCGCTTCTTGTCCGGAACCTCGCAAGGCCGACCAGGACAACACCCACCTGCAGCAGGTGGAGGCGCTGCGCAAAAGGCACAGGTGGCCGGAAGAAACGCGGCAGCCGGGAGTAGCGAGCATGGCGACCTCAAGCCGCAAGAGGCTACTGATCTGGTTGCGGGGGACGCAGCGAATGTCGTTCAGGACAACTTGCAGGCTGCGCGAAGGAAGATGGGTGGTGCGCTGGGCAAGCTCGCAGACGCTCTCGATGAATGGGCTGATCAGCGGGCTCCACAGACAAAAAAGGGTAAGGGTCAAGATGAAGACGGGGACGCTAGGGGTCTTGTCACAGCCGGAGAGACTGCAGCAGTGGAGGCGAGAGAAGAGGATCAGGTCGGCTTGCACAACTTTGCTGAGCTGTTCCAGGTGCCCGAGCCTCTTCCGACGCATGAATGCGGGTCAGGTTGCAGCCGCCACATTTTGTGTTGCACAATGAGATCACCTTGGTTGTTACATGGCAGGAGGACCGGCGCCCCAGGAAAGGATTCGGATGGTTCTGGCACCTTTGGCACTTTTTCCTTGCCGTTCTGCCAGGTTCATCCGTGCGCTGACCTCCCAGCCGTCAAATCTGCCTCTCCCAGGGTGAGCCCTGGGGAAGCGAGTCGGTTGGGTCATGCCCGCCTTGCAGCTGAGCTGTATGGCGGCGTGGGTACTGCAGGATGCCTTGTGTTGATTTGGGCCCAGTGGATGCGGAAGCAGATAGCGCTGGAGGAGGAAAAATTGGCTAAGGTCGGCCCGCCCCCCAGCGCTCTGGCCTCCTGTCCAACCCTCTTTCATGCACCGGGTACGCAACTCCGACGTAGCTTGAAAGAACAATTGGCTGGTGCTGATGGGACTTCTGGCGCCCTCATCCAGTCAATCTCGCGGAGCTGTCCCATTCCTGGCGTAGCAGAGAACACCTCGAAACGTCCCAGCACTTCAAGTCTTACCGTTCCTCCACCCCCTAGCCTCTTCGACCTCTTCAGGGAAACGATGGGCATTGCTGCCCCTGCCCCTGGTGCCCCGAACCCTTCCCTTGCTCATGGGGACCCTGCACCACCTCCAGCTGCAACCTCCCCAATGGGCGCAGAGGTGGTCTCAGACACCACTCTCGCTTTCACATCACTGCCCCCCGGGGCAACCACTTCACCTCAATCAGTGCCTGAAGGGGCCGCGGTAATCCAGGCAACGGGTGCCCCGAAGGAGCACCCTGTTTCTGTGGGCACCCAAACGCCCCTCCCCTGCCCTCCACAGCAACACCAGCCAACAGCACGTCTGGCTAGCTATCTTTTCGCCGCTCAAGCTGCGGTTTTCCCTCGTGGACCTGGCGGGGGGGTGGGTGGCGTCTGTCCACCGCCGGTACCTGCTATCCCTACCCTGCCAGCTGGGGCTGTTTCGGGTGGTGGCGCACGCGTGTACGCGGAGGCCCAGGGCCTGATCTCAGGTCACCGCAGTGACAAGAGCTGTTCCAGTTGTGGGCGGACTAGCAGGCGCTAGTGAGCATAAGGGCGTGCAAAGCAATGTCTCGACGTTTACAAATGCGAAATGTACATTCTGCGCCGCACCAAGTGCTACTCCGTGCTGTCCAGGGAGCCCTGAGCAAAAAGGTGCTGGCCGTGCACCAAGTCTGCCGCAGTTACAGACGTGGCGAGTGAGAACCAGTGGTTGAAGTAGTCATCAAAGTCGAGCGTGGAAAGCCAACGCTCCATATCCTGTTCCTCCCCCTCCTCCGGCACCACACCCACGCCCGAGTCCAGCGCCCCCAAATGCGCCTCTAGATTCACGCGCACGCCTTGATCCGGCTCACTCGCTCCCGAAGTGCGGGAGGTCCCAAGCATGCGCATCATCCACGCCTCCTTCCTCTTTTCGCGCGCCTTCGTTTGTTGCAGTTTCCGCGTCTCAGCCACGTGGTGGAAGTCTGGGCGACAGTGCCGTGCTGTTCGTTGCGTCACCGCATCATAAATGTGCAGGTGTTTGTTTGCGATGGGGCGCCAGCCATTGTTTTCAAAGCGGTTGTACCAATTGGTCTTCTCCACTTCGTTCGTCACGTCGGTCAGCGTCACGTCTTTGACCCTGGCGCTGCGAGACTCGCTCAGTACTGCATCATTGTGCCGCTGTAGCAGGTAATGCTGTGTGGGTTTCCCAACAGTGTAGTCCCGAGGCGCAAAGGACCCGATATCCTGGACCGACGCCCTTAAAAAGATCTTGTAATAAACTATCGGCGGGAAGATGGACCCGCCAAGGCGGAAGCGTACCACCTAACGCAGCCTTCACATTAGAAAGTAGATTCGCCGAGCGTGCGTTTCCACTAGGACTAAAGTTGCAGCTGGTCACACGGTGTTTGAAGCTTGGGCGGGACTCACTGCGCCAGACGCGCGGTCCTGACAGAGGGCTGCCTCCTGTGGGTTGATGCAGCGCAGGAGCAAGCCAGGGTCACCCCTGTGGCGAAAGTTCACCAGGTTGCGGTAGTACTTGTAGATACGTACGTTCTGCCACGCGCACCCATGTCAAAATTCTCTCTCACCACATTTCCTGTGCAACTGCGCTTTCCCACTCGATCAGCCTCTACCGTCTTCCTCAGGAGCGCCTCATTCATACCCAAATCCGTTTCCCACGAGAAGCACAGTACTCACAATGAAGCAACGAAAGGAGCGCTGGATGATGAATGCTGCCGCAGTCTGCCTTTCCATCTCAGAGAGGGCATGCTTTTCACCAGGACCTTCGCCACCATTCGGCATTCTGACCCGACAGAACCTCACCTCCGTGGACTGTCCCAACGAACGCAAAACTCTTTAAGTTGTCCCACTACATTTGAGGAAGGATTGAGCCCATGCGCGGGGCACACAGGGGCGGGGCAGCAGGGTTTCGGGCGGCTCTCCTCTATCTCTGCTTCTATTTCACCTTCGAAAGGCTCTTAGCACTTGATACACGCGTCCATGCGCCCTCCAAGTTTCCGGCGCGCTCAGCCGGGCATTCGACGGAGGCCGGAAGATGGTGCAGTCGCGCCGCGATGCGTCTCTCCGCAGACTCAACGGGGGCCTTGGTACTAAGGGGAGGGGCGGGGGAAGGAAGCTCCGCAGAATGTCGCAGCTGGGCTGACCGCGCTCGGTCGGCGTCCGAAACGGGCGGAGGGATTGGTGCGGACGGTGGTGATGAGGAAAGGATCGATTCTGCGATGCAGGGGGAACCCGCGGTGGCAAAGGTCGCCGGAGTTGCAGCTCAGGTCAGGAGCGAGTCGCTGGACTACCAGACCGCAGAGATCAAGGATAAAGCCATTCCCGAGAAAGAGGTGCGCGCTCATGATTCCGTCGGAAATTGCGATCTATGCTCGGTAGATGCTAGGTTGCTGCAAGGACGTCACGGCGCTAGGCGCTGGAGGGGAGGGAGCTGGGAAGAAGACGGTTCCGCAGCATTTACCGGTCGAAAGAATGCGAATACTTCGTTGCCCACGCCAAAGGGCGTGCGGTGGGGCCTGTTGACGCTGACCGTTTTGGCGCATTGCGGATGCAGGACGGCAGAGCACCGGGCCAGGGGGACCAGCAGGAAGCTGGGGCGCTGCATCTGGTAATCTCCCGAGGCAGTCGCCGGCGATTGCCAGCGTTCCTCCCGTCACTACTAACGCGTGATTGTTGACCATGGCGCGTGGCTCGATCGGTAGGGAGATGCCGTTGGCATGGAAAATTGCCCGAGTGACCATCCCGCTGGTGGGCGCGAGACGAGTGGTCCCGCTGGCATGGATGAGGCAGGGCTGCGGAGCAAAGTAGCCGAGGAAATAGCGCAAGAGATCGAGGGAACGTATGCGCGTTCCGCGCATGTTCCCAAGGAGGGCGAGTGCGGTGCCGGGAACATGCCTGACGATAGCGATGCCCCATGCTCCTCTTGTGGCGAAGACTTCACCATCTCCGGCTGGCGCCCCACGCCTGTCAAGCAGCGCACACTTGACGAGAAGGAAACGGAAACTGGCGAGAATATGGAATCTCTTCCACAGCTGAAGGAATTACTGGAGGACGAGCCGCGACTGGCGCGCGCGCTGAAGCACGTGGGGGCTTTCCTCGCTGAGCCCGTGCGGGTGTCGCTTGAGGAGGCAGGACTGCTGGACGGCGATTATCCGTCGGACCCTGAGGCGGAAGAGGCCGTCGCATGGATGACTCCCGAAGAGCGCGCAGGCGTTGAGCAGCGGGTAACTGCAACACCCAGCAACAGCCCATTCCAACACAGGCGACCGAGTGCTGAGCTGGCCCGTCCGAGCAGGTGCAAGAGGCTGGAGAGCGGGCAGCAGCGCGGCGCCTCGCCGCGGCGCATGCAGCTTCGCAGAGTGGAGACACTGCTTCAGCCTGGCGCGGTGGACGTGGCGGCTCTGTGTATCCACGTGCGCCGAAGGGGATGCCAGCGCGCGGACGAGGGGCACCGCGTTGGCAGGAAGGCACGGTGCGGGGTCGGGGAGGCTGGCATGGTGCGCAACACGGCTCTGCGGACTGGCGCGGGGGGCTGCCTCAAGGTGGATTCCGGGGTGACGGCGTGCGGGGTCGGGGAAGCTTCCGGGGCGAAGTTCGGCGCGGGCGTGGTGGCACGGACTACGCCGGCCTCTCGGCGGGCAGTTTTGGCGACGGTCAGGCGGAGCCGGCGCGAACAACATGGGCCTCGATAGCCAAGAAGGCAAAAGAGGAGGCTGCGTTTGATGCACAGGCAAGCAACGTCTCTGGAGAATTCTAGGGGGAGGAGATTTGCTTTCTCCACTCGAGTGCCCGTGAACAGTACATTCGTGCTAAGTAGAACACCCGTGCTGAGATGCGCCTGGAGGTCTGCTCGTCCATCGGTGCCATCGCAGCTTCTTGAGCAACTGATCGGGCTTGATCGATGTCGATGCTGCTGCTGATGATAATGTTCTCAAGACTAGAGCTCACAGACCGAAATAGAGCACCGAAGGTTGAAGGATCACCGAAGAAGCCGCACGGGGGGAAAGGGCACCTGGACCGCAGGGCCACGGCAAGAGGGTTTGAATGGCACTAACGAGGATCAAATCGCGGTTTCAAATCGTAATGCCAGCACTAGCTACGAAATCCACACAAGGGGCTAGGCGGGTGCCGGCTGCGCATCATCGACGAAGTAGAGGGGGTGAGCGCGTCCTAGAAGTCTACTTTCATCACGTTTTTGTTTCTAGCGTCGAGGCAGGACTAGTTGGCCGCTCAGCCAGCAGCTCCAGACGTTGTCACCACGAGCAGCACGAATCATTCGCCATGATCGGCGCGCCAAAAGTCTCCGCATTTTTCGCGCGAAGGGCGTGCGGCTGCCCCCACAGTCGAAATGAAACTCGAAAATTTGACCAATGAAATTTGATCGCACGTGAAGCCAGGTCTTGTTGAGAGGGAACGAGGAAGCGATGGCTGGCGGCGAGGGCACGCCAATCAGCCGCAAGCTGTATGCTCGCGTAAAAGAGATGCTCGCGGAACAGCAGCGCCCCACGGGGCCACTGCCACATGTCGACACCATCGTTGAGCACCTCATGAACCGGTGCTGTCCCCCTCTTGAGCTGTAGCCTGCTGCGCTCTCCAGTTCAGGATATGACGGACATGGATCGCATGTAGATACTCGGATTGCAAGCGGATGCCGCGAAACAGCCTTCGCAAAACGCTGCAGCAGTCAATAATTCCGCGCTTCTCACTCGAGGATGCAGACGTAACCACCACACCCAACGCTACATTAGGCAGATGTCCCCAGCAGCGCAGCGCCTATTCTCATGCTACACCCGATAGATTGCCTTTTCTGTGCGAGTTTCTTACCCTTTCCAGAGCGTTTTGAAGGGTAAAGTGACAGCATGGATGAAGGGTGTGCCGCAGGGTAAGAAGCGTCGTCGAGAGGGAGAGGGTGGTGACGGGGAGGAAGCGGAGGCTGGTACACCCCTGGATGAGGCGACACCGAGACGGGCAGAGGGAGATCTTGACAGTGGACGGCCCAACTCGGCGATGCAGCGTTTGTATAAGCTCCATTCTTCCTCAGTTGCCGCCGATCAGGGGGAGGCGGGGGCAGGCTGCGAGTCTCCTGCTCGTGGTGCGGCACGAGCACCTACGCGGACCCCAGGTGCAGGCATGAGGAAGCGACCGTCGGGGGCTGCGGGTGCAGCCAGTGGGCGCGGAGCTGGTGGAGGAATCAAGCCGGGCGAGCCGCCAGCGCTGCGGTACCGCGATCTGGGAGGAATCGAGACGCTCCTACAGCAGGTTCGGGAGCTGGTCGAATACCCTCTAACACACCCTGAGATCTATGCGCATCTTGGTGTTGAACCACCGCGGGGAGTTCTTCTTCACGGCCCACCTGGTTCCGGCAAGACAATGCTTGCTGGTGCTGTGGCATCTGAGATGGCACTTCGCGGGGTAACTTTCTTCCGCATCTCGGCGCCCGAGGTAGTCTCCGGCATGTCGGGCGAGTCTGAGGCGACAATCAGAGATCTCTTCATTGCGGCAAAGGCGCAAGCGCCGTCGCTGATCTTCATCGACGAAATCGACTCGATCACGCCCAAGCGCGAAAATGCTCAGCGCGAGATGGAGCGGCGCATTGTTGCGCAATTGCTCACCTCAATGGACGACCTTGGCTCTGCGCCCCCCCCCGCAGAGGGGTCTGCACGTCATTCTGAGCAGATTGCGGCAGACGATGCCGCAGAATCATGTATGGAAAAAGGTGATGGCGATGATGGAGAAGACGCGAGCGCCGAGGAGAAGCCATCTGCGCCGCCGGCGCCGAGGCCAGTGATGGTTATGGGAGCCACGAACCGGCCAGACTCGCTCGACACGGCTCTACGGCGAGCTGGTCGATTTGATCGAGAGATATGCCTCGGCGTGCCCGATGAAGCAGCACGTCTGTCAATCCTCCGGGTGCTCACGGCACGTCTGCGGCTCGCCGGGGACTTCGACCTGAAGGCAATCGCGCGCGCCACCCCCGGATACGTGGGCGCTGACCTTGCAGCAGTGGGAAAAGAGGCGGCCGCTATTGCAGTCAATCGCATTTTTTCTTCCCTCTTCTCAAATCCACTCCCTAAGGATCCAGCTTCCAACGATGAGGCTGGCATGAGCCGAGGTGCAGATGGCCCGGCCATGACTGCAGCGGACCGTGTGTCTCAGCTTGTGAATCCGATGACACCAGAGGAGCTGGCACCACTGGCGCTTCGGATGGAGGACTTCGTTGAGGCAGTTAAACGAGTGCAGCCGTCATCAAAGCGGGAGGGCTTCGCGACAGTGCCGGACGTTACGTGGGACGAGGTTGGTTCGCTTGAAGAGGTTCGCGCTGAGCTAAACCTCTCCATCTGCCAACCGATCTTGCACCCCGAGAAGTTCGCCGCCTTTGGCCTCTCTGCTCCCACTGGAGTGCTGCTCTACGGTCCTCCCGGCTGCGGAAAGACATTGGTGGCTAAGGCTGTGGCGTGTGAGAGCCACGCCAACTTCATCTCGGTCAAGGGCCCCGAGCTGCTGAACAAGTTTGTCGGCGAGTCGGAGCGCGCGGTCAGGCAGGTATTCCTTCGCGCCCAAGCATCCGCGCCATGCGTGATTTTCTTCGATGAGCTCGACGCACTATGTCCGAAGCGTGGCTCGGACAACAATGCTTCCACGGAGCGTGTCGTCAACCAGCTCCTCACCGAAATGGACGGTTCGTCCCAACTTCAAAGCCCCTCAAATTGAATCCGCCGCATTCTGAGCAGTCCTTGGGTTCTGACCTGCTCCAACCCCCTGTTACAGGTCTCAACACGCGAAGCAACGTATTCATTGTTGCAGCAACAAATCGACCGGACATCATCGATGGCGCCATGCTTCGCCCAGGGCGCCTGGACAAACTTCTATATGTGGGACTGCCAAAGCCGGGAGAACGTGAGGCAATCTTGCGGACGGTGTCCAAGAAGGTGCCACTTGCACCGAATGTGGACCTCGCAGTAATCGCTCGCGACCCGCGCCTTGAGGGCTTCTCGGGCGCGGATCTTGCTTCACTCGTGCGAGAGGCAGCAATGTTCGCGATGCGCGATCTCCTGGCGAGGCCTGCATCCGCGGCAGAGGCAGAGGCCGTACCAGAGGTTGCTGCACGGCACGTTGAGACCGCAATGCGTGTGGTTCTTCCGTCAGTCTCGCGGAAGGATGAGCGCCGCTATGAGGCTATGGCTGCGCGCCTTCGCCAGTCCCGCGCCCATGTGACGCAGGAGGGAGACGAGGCGATTGCTGCTGATGACTCTACGAACCCTGCCTCCGCCGCCCCGGCTGCCGCCCCGGCCCGCATCTAGGCGCCGTACAGTCTCACTGAGTAATTACGTTGATATTTCTTCTTCAATCATTGAAGATCATAACAAGCTGGCGCGCACCTCGCCCCGTCGCCCCCCACAGCTGACGTCACAAGAGCCCAGACCACTCGTCGATCAGCCCTTCAGAGCCGTACCACTTGTATGTTTCCGGAAGGAGCAGCGAGCGCCCGAGAGTTGGAACAAATGAAGCGTGGTTGCAGTCCTCGAGCACCACGTGGGAGGTATCAGGCATGAGCGCCGTCTGCACAGGTATCAGCCCGTCGCCTTCAACCCCCAGCGCCTCTCCGCAAAGTGGGAGGTACGATGCGAGCGCCACTGTCTCTTCAATCAGCTTCGAGCGCCCCCGCGTCTTATCCCAAATACGCTCAGAGGAAAGGTCTAGTAGTGACGAGAGTTCGCTCGGAGCCGAGGTTCCCTTACCCGCCACGCATGCGACCCGCTTCCTATCCAGCGGCCACCCGGAGGGGAAGTTGTCGTTAATGTACTTGAGCAGGCCGCGAGTCTGGTCCAGGGCGGCAACTGGAGAATCGGCAGGCGCAGAGTTGTGTGGGGTACCAAGAGTTACAAGCGAAGCAACCTTCACCTTGGCAACTTCCTCCCCAAGCACCTCGGCAATGTATGAACGGGCCACCCACCCTCCGATCGAGTGCCCAAGGAACGACACCTGCTGCCCTGGGAAGTCCCTTTCGATTTCCACCAGCGCTGCATCGATAGCTTCATAGAAAAAGCCCAGCGTCTGCCGCAACCCGAACAAAATTATGATTCTACAGACCATCAACGCGTACTGCCGTGCACAGCGCCCGGGGCAGCAGCGCGAAGGTGCACCCGGCCAGGCGTCAGAGTGCCGGTGAAAAACTCCGGCGTGAGAATAGATGGCACAATGCGCAGCCACGACAAGCGAGTCAGGGGTGCCTGTCAGGAGAATGAAAGCCCCCAATGATTACCGAAATGTAGGTGAGGTGTCAAGTGCTCCTTCATGGCATATCGTTCATGGCGTCTTGCGACGCACAAAGGGGGTTCAGGACAGGTGATCACCGGATACAGGGCGAAGCCTCGTTCTTTGAGGTCGGCTTTGAGAGAGATGTAGTCCCTTGCGGTCCCTGCACGATTTGCAAAGCGACAACACTCACCTACCGCAACAAGCACAAATAGCAGGTTGCCAAGCACAGATAGCAGGCTGCAGCCTGAGCGCCACACTGATGGGATCAGTCTGGAAGGAGGGTAACCGAATTGGGCCGGGCACAGCAGCACTGGGCGCAGCCCAGAGGTTGAATCCTGAACACCCGCCGTTGCACCAAGCTTGACGGCCGACTGAGAATTTGACCTCTGAACAGCTCCCGAACCACCCCAGCAGCCCACGCGCGCAGGGCACGGAGCGATCCACGCTTCAGAGTGCTGCAAAGCAACGCCGAGAATGAGAATTAGAGTGCTACGCGAAGAGAACACCATCACATGCGCAAGTCTTATTCCTTTGAGTGGATTCCTGTCAACTTTCGAGTCTGAACACCTCCACTTATCTGAAAAATGCAGCATGCTCGCATCGCAGGAGCGTGGGTGAGGCGAGCAAGGACGATGGTTGAGCCATGGAAGGTTAGGTCCATGTGGGAGACGAGACGATCGCCCGAAATGCACCATCTTCTTGAAAAGGAGGACCCTTACAGGTTCAATGTCATCTTCCGTTGCTTTGCCTTGGTTGCCGCACATGACCTTGCCACAGCACCTGTGATGGGCATACCAGCGGCCAGTTTACAAATGGATCATGACAAGCGTGTTTTTGCGGCAGCTACTACAGAGGTAAGAGCGAGTCGTTCGCTAGAATGACTAATAGTGAGCGAGCACAGCGCGGAGCTTGGATCGGGACTCCGGTCGCGGTTCGCCCCCGCGACCTGGTTTTCTCAGAATTGCGCGTTTCGCTGGATCTTTGGGCAAGACAGCGCCAATGCATGGGCTGCCTGTGGTGTGATAGTGCACGGGTGGGGCGTCCACCGGCAGGCCTTCTTTGGACTGGGATACTACTTCTATCTTGAGGAGCAGAAGAAGCGTGAAGCAACGCGCAAGGACATCTTCGATGAGGGCGACGAGCAGACCTTTGTCAACTGGTCGGGAACGCATCAGGTCACGACGCGGCGCTTCCTGCAGCCAGAAAATATTGAGGAATTGGAACGACTGGTGATGAAGAGCCATGTAAACAAGGCGAAGTTGAGGGTAATGGGGGCCGGCCTGTCGCCGAACGGGATCGGGCACGACGCCGAGGGCATGTTGTCCTTGGCGCTGATGGACAAGGTGCTGTACGTAGACAACCGCAAATGCCAGGTCACAGTGCAGGCTGGGGCGCGTGTGAGCCAGGTGCTGGAAGCGCTCAAGCCACACGGCTTGACCCTGCAGAACCTGGCATCAATCAATGAGCAGCAGATCGGGGGCTTCGTTCAGGTTTCGGCTCACGGAACGGGCGCGACCCTGCCGCCTGTTGACGAGCAGGTGGTAGGTATAACGCTTGTCACGCCTGGACAGGGCACCTTGCGCCTACACCGCGACGATCCCGAGGACGCTGAGCTCATGTCCATGTGTCGCGTTGGCATCGGCGCGCTGGGGGTCGTGGCGGACGTGACTTTGCAGTGTGTGCCATATCACACTCTTGTCGAGCGAACATGGGTTTCGTATCGTGCTGAAGTTGAGCGAGACCACGCGAAGCTGCTTGCGTCGAACCGACACATCCGCTACATGTGGATTCCGTACACCGACCGCGTCGTGGTGGTGGCGTCAAACCCTGCGCTGCCATGGTGGCATCCTTTCAGACCCGCCGAGATTGTCCGCAATCGCCTTCGGACACCCTCAGGCGATGATGAGTACAAGACCGCCCCGATGCGAGCGCTCCTTGTGGCGGAGACTGCGCGCCGGGAAAGTGGTGACTCAGCCACGGTGTCTTCAAACGTGGGAGCAGGGCTCTCGATCCCGCAGCTGCGCGACGCGCTGCTGCGCCTGGCGCCGTTGGAGCAGGCACATGTTCGTGCTGTAAATGCGGCGGAGGCTGATTGCTGGCAGCGGGCGGCTGGTGTGCGGGAGGCACCGTCGGAGGAGGTTCTTGGCTTTGAGTGCGGGGGGCAGCAGTGGGTATCAGAGGTGGCCTTCCCTGCTGGGCGAGTGGGCGCCCCAGACGGCCGCGACCTCGACTACATGCGCACCCTCACTGGGCTGCTCGAAGCCGCCCATGTGCCCTCGCCCGCTCCTATCGAGCAGCGCTGGACCTGTGCGTCATCTTCGCGCATGTCACCAGCGCACGGGCAGCGCGGTGACGAGCTCTTCTCTTGGGTTGGCATCATCATGTACCTGCCCGAAGCGGAGGAGGATCTTGCTCTTCGTCCGCAAATCACTGCTGCCTTCAAGTCGTACAAGGAGTTGTGCCGCGAGGGTCTTTGGGGCCTGTTTGGCGCCCACGAACACTGGGCCAAGATTGAGGCGCCCGAAGACCCCGCGGCTCTCGCTGCCGTCCGATCCCGGCTCGCCGAGCGCTTCCCTGCCGCAGACTTCATCGCCCTCCGCCGGCGCCTTGACCCTCACAACATTCTTGCCAACCATCTCGTCAATAGCCTCTTTCCTATCGAGCCCTAAGAGCAAGTGCTGGGATGCAGCTCTCTTCCCGCACCGGGTTCATGTCCTCTGCCCGGTGCTCAATTTGAGTGGCAGAATTCACGACTACGGCTGAAGAATGACCCGTGTTAGCCACGGCTGGAGCAGAAATGTAGTATTGGTTCAAGTCGGGGCAGAGCAGACGCAAATCGGATAAACGTTTCTTATTAACCACGGTACACGTGTACCGTGGTTCTTATTAACCACGGTACACGGGCCCGGACGTCCGGGCCCTGGGGAGCTGGGAAAATCCAACCAGTGGTGAGGGCAAAACTTCACAAGTCAGAACGGACGAGTGATTCCTATGCACCCTCATTCTTCTCCCGGTATCCTTTCCTTTTTCACTCTCGGGCGGTGCTCTCGCACCACTCGCGGGCGTTGATGAACATCTGCAACCAGGGGGCAGCCTGGGCGCCCTCGCGGTCCCACTCGTTTGGCATCCACGGGAGCTGCCACTTGAGGACTGAACGCTCCGGGTGCGGCATCAGCGCGAGGTGGCGGCCGTTGGCGGTCGTCATGCCCGCGATACCCGAGGGCGATCCATTCGGGTTGAAGGGATACGCCTCGGTCGGGCGGCCATCGTCATCGACGTAGCGCAGGGCAACAAGACCCTCCTTCTCGCATTTGCCCATGAGCTCCGGCCGGGGGAACTCAAACTTGCCTTCACCATGAGCGGACCACATGCCCAGCACAGAGCCCTCCATGCCCTTGAACCACATGCACTTGGACGACTCGATGCGCAGGTTGATCCAGCGCGACTCAAATCGCGCACTTTCGTTGTGTGTAAGGCGCGGAGCATCATCCTCTGGGACCCCACCGGGCCCGAAGGGAACCCAGTTAAGGCGATGTTCAAGCTGGCAGCCGTTGCAGACGCCGAGCGAGAAGGTGTCCGCCCGCTCGTAGAACTTCTTGAGCTCCGCTGCAACAGTCGGGTGGAACTTGGCCGTCGCTGCCCAGCCCTTGGCCGAGCCAAGCGTGTCAGCATACGAGAAGCCGCCAACGAAGGCGACACCGCGGAAACGGTCGAGGGTGATTGAACCCTTGGCGAGATCCGACATAGTGACGTCCCACGGCTGGAACCCTGCGAGACGAAATGCTGCGCACATCTCGCGGTCGCCATTGGAACCCTCCTCGCGCACAATGGCGACTTTTGGAGCACTTTCGGGGAGCGTCCAGACAGGTTTCGGGTTCGGGATTGCAGCATAGATGAGCGGAGTGCGGCGCTGGCTCATCGACGCCTTCTCTTGTGCAACGCACTTCGGATTGGTCTGCATCATCTCGAGCGCAAATGAGCTGCTTTCCCAAGTGTCCCGCAGCGACGTCATCTTGCCCTCAAATTCGGCCACACCCGACTTGCCGACAATGGTCACCTTGTTCATCGCACACGGCTTCCCGATTGAAACGCAGGAGACACCCGCGGCCTGGTAGGCGGAGTGCACAGCAGCAACATCCTTGCCAGCTACCTCCAGCACTAGACCCAGCTCCTCGTGGAAAAGTGCCTGCATGGTCGTCTCCCCAGCACATTTTGACACGTCCAGAGTCACTCCACAGTTTCCTGCGAAAGCCATCTCGAGGACAGCACCAGCGAGACCACCGTCGGAGCGGTCGTGTCCAGCTGTGATGATGCGCTTTGTAAGCAGCTCTTGCGTGACTTTGAATGCCTTTCGGAGACTCTGCGCGACGGGCTTCTCGCAGTCTGCGGACACATCGCCGAGGCGTCCATACACGTGAGCAAGGATCGAGCCGCCACAGCGCGCTTGATCCCCGGCCACCTGCACGAGCAGCAGCTCGGCATCCTGGGGACGTTTGAGGTCCGGAGTGACCGTGAGTGTCACATCGGGGCAGCCGCAGTAGAGCGAGATGGTGATTTCTCCCGGACACTTGCAAAGCTCTCCGTCGTCTGCGCGTGCCGACATAGAAAGCGAATCCTTGCCTCCGTCGATCGCTACCCCCAGCTCATGCATCACCTCACGGAGCGCACACGCAGTGTCGTACATCAGCGCGCCCTCCCCAGGCAGCTTGGATGCCCACATCCAATTGCCCTCTGCTTTCGTGTCTTCGAGCGCAGTAACCTTGGCCCAAACCAGGTTCGTGACTGCCTCGCCGACCGACATGCGTGCATTGGCCGCGCCTGACAGGAGGCCCTTGATGGGCTGCTCGCCAATGGCTGTGACACCGCCCGTAACCGTGGTGCCGTCGGGCGTTATCATTGACTGCGCGATGACGGCGCAGTCGGCGAGTGGAGTAAGAAGCGGGCCCACGCACTGCTGTTGAGCGATTAGGCCCGTCACAGAGCGGTCCACCTTGTTTGTCAGGAAACGCTTGGAGCCGACCGTGACATTCGACAGAACGAGGTCGAGAGTCGTCGCAAGCGTCGCAGCGTCATTGCGCGCAAGAATGGCCCTCATCACCGACGGTGGATCAGCGGCGGAGACCAAATCCTTGTGGTCCGAATGGAAGGTCTTGGGCGGCAGCTTCCCGAGAACCTGAGCGAGTGGTAGCTTCACGGGTACAGTATCATCTCGCGAGTCATGCACGGTGCAGTTGCCGTCGCCAGTGATCTCTCCGACGCAGCAGAATCCCGAGCGCTCGCGTTGCGAGATCGCGGCGAGGAGCGGCACATCCTCTGCCTTGACCAGGGCGCAATTGTTTTCCTGGTATTCAGCACCCCACAGCTCGAGGACAGACATGGTGTCGTCACCGCAGATGATATCGCGGATCTCGATCCTTCCTCCCACTGGATCCAGGATCTCCTTGAGCACATTGCAGTTTCCACCACAGCCTTGGTCGTGAAGCGAGACGATCGGGTTGCGTGCGCCCAAGTCAACGCATGCGCGAATCACACGATTCATTTTTTGCTCCATCTCTGCGTCACCGCGCTGCACCGCGTTGAAGTCGAGGTCCGAACGTGACTTGTCGCTGTCTGAACGCGATGATGCAGCTCCGCCACCCATCCCGATGCGATACGCGGGCCCGCCGAACTTGACGACCTTCATGCCAACCTTGGGCTCCGCCTTCTTACGATGCCGAGCGTCCATTTGACCAAAGCCGCCCGTGAAAAGGATAGGTTTGACCCACTCGCGCCGCTCCCCACCCGCGGTGCGCATGCCGAAAGAACGAGTGAATCCACAGATGAGCGGCTCGCCAAACTTGTTTCCGTAATCGGAACAGCCGTTGGATCCCTCGACGAGGATCTGCGATGGCGTGGCCATGTTCGACGGGTACGACATTGATGAATTTTCATACGGCAGCTTATGATGCGGCAAATTTAGCGCCCCGACGCAGTAGCCGATCGTACCTGCGACGTAGAGTGCTCCCACTCCCGTCGCCTGCACGTCACGAAGCCGTCCGCCTGTGCCTGTCTCAGCACCCGCAAAGGGACAAATCCCCGTCGGCATGTTGTGCGTTTCGGCAGTATAGATCAGGTCCATTTCAATATCGTTATCGACATACGGCACAGGGGTTCCTGCATCATGCCGCCATACCAATGTCAGAGCGCCAAGACGAGTGGAAGGAGGGCGCGGTGCAGGAGAGGAGGGGACCTGCAACAGCCGACTCATCGGAGTTGTAGGAAGGAACGAGGGCCCTGATTTTTGCGCCAACGATGGAGGAAGAATTATCATTAAAGGCAATGACAGAATTCTTGTTAGCATTCGGGTTTTTCTCGAGCGTGTCCTTGACGATCCTGAAAAGCGATTCCTCTTTCTCCACGCCGTCGATCACCATCTTGCCACCGAAGAACCAGTGACGGGAGTGTTCCGAGTTTGACTGAGCGAAATCAAATAGTTCGCAGTCTGAAGGGTCACGTTTCAAGTCCTGCGAGCCACGCTACGCATCAACATTGCGAGATGATGAGCATTGTTGGAGGGTCTGGGGCATGGGGGGCCAGATCGTGCAGTGCGGGAACTACATTCGTGTACAGGTCGAGGTAATAATTGTAGTCCCATTCATCAAACCCTGTAACCAAAACATCATGCGTGGTCAGTCACAGGGCCAAATCTGCCGCGAAAATCGGGCGCGGGCGCGCGTTTTTTGGAAAGATTCAGTGCTCGGGCAAGAACCGAGGCCGAGTTCTTCGTTGATGCGCTCAAGTGCCTTACGTCCTTCCTTCTGAACTGGGATCCACTGAACTGGCTTTGCTGTGAGACCCGAATCGAATGTAGTGAGAGGCTTGTCGTAAACCATCTCGGTCATACGGTCGTGGATCAAAGCGATAAACGAGGACTTCTGAGTGTCCGAGAGCTTCGCTTCGGACACCACCTTGAAGCGTCGAGAGCGTTCGACACGCGAAACGCTACCTACTTCTGCCGCAGTAAGGACTGAAACGCAATTGGTCGACCATGCTGTGCAAAAGTTCATGCGGGGTCCCACTTCCACAATGAACTCGTTGCCGGATGCCTTGAGGCTGGACTTGTCGCCCAGTGTACATCCCGACTCAGTGAGGCACCATTTCAAGAGATCACGCTCCTTGGTTGAAAGGGCGGTAGTGCAAGCGACGTTGAAACAGAACTCAGTCTCAAGCGCCGTGACGGGAACGCCAATGTCGTTCGCCTTGCCAATCAGGGCCGCGACCTGGCCCTTCTCGAGACCCTGCGTTGAATAGTAGTGCTCGAGCGTTTTGCCCTTTGCCTCCTTGACGCTGCCATCGGCCCCCTCGCCGCTGGTCCTCTTCCGCTTGACCGGCATCCCTTGGCGTCCTCTTCAAGGTCTCCCCACACAGGATCGTGGAGAGCTCGTGAGGTTAGTTGCCCCCACAAGATGGAATGGACGGATCCCCGATAGGATATGTATCTTTCTGCACCGAAAAGTCAAAATCACGTATTAGGTTGACACCAGATGCCGACTTTTCTCAAAAGTCATTGGCACACTCAAGCGAGTTTTCTTACGGGACTTTTGTGACTTCCCAGCACATCGCTCTATCAGCATGTTCTCGCTTCGCATCCTCGCGGCCGTTGCGGCGGTGGCTGGTGTCCAGGCTTTCTCCGTCGGCACTCCTGCTCTCGGCCTTCGCACCTCGGTCCATTGGCCTACCCTGGCCTCGTCTTGATAGGCGCTTGTCCGGAATTCCCGCGACACGACTCCTGTCAGCTGCTCCCAGTGCCTGCGCCCGCTCTCCAGCACTCCCTTACCCAAGCGCATTGCGGTCTCACCACCTCCTACATGGGCCCCTGTTTCCCATCTACGGTGGTTTATGCGTTTGGAATGTATCTGCGACGCTCTAGCCGTGGCGATGCTCCAGTCTCGCGTTCTGTAGATCCGGGACGCGTTCTGAAGCCGAGGCGGGTGTTGCAGGCTGCACCGGCGATTGCGCCAGCTTCGTCGTTCGCGCCCAAGCTTCGCGTTGCGGGTGCCGCTGCTGTCCGCCCGGCCCGTGCCGCGGCCCAGCGCCCTGCGATCGAGATGGCTGCCGCGAAGAAGTCGGTTAAGGACCTTTCGTCCGCTCAGCTCAAGGGCAAGAAGGTACGACACCATTTTGGAGATTCGCGGGCCTCACTATGATGTCTGCTCCGGCTAGAACCTTCTGCCGGTGTTTTGCGGCCGCGTTTTCAGAGCTAATGCCGCTGTTGGCGATGCTGCGAACAGGTGCTGATCCGCTGCGACCTCAACGTGCCGCTGGATGGCAAGACCATCACCGACGACACTCGCATCCGCGCGTCGATCCCGACTATCAAGTAGGGCCCGAACCCGGCTTGCAGGCGAACTCGTGCACGGTCCACTGCGCAGATGCTCGGGTGGTTGCGATTTAAGCACTAACGTTAGCCGCGACACTCTAGGTACCTTCTTGACAACGGTGCCCGTGTTGCCATCTCGTCCCACCTTGGCCGTCCCAAGGACGGCCCCGAGGACAAGTTCTCGCTGGGCCCGGCGGCAGCGCGCCTCGAAGAGCTTCTCGGCAAGAAGGTGCCCATCACGAAGGATTGCATCGGCGACGACACGGCCAAGATGGTTGATGGCCTCAAGGATGGCGAGTGCCTGGTGCGACCATACTCTATATCGCTGCTGTGAGACTGTGCGCTGTGCTGCGCGCGAGTCAGTAGCAAGCTGACCAACGCCGCAACTTGGATTGAACAGGTGCTTGAGAACGTGCGCTTCTACAAGGAGGAGGAAAAGAACGATTCGTCCTTCGCGAAGAAGCTTGCTGCGCCGTTCGACCTTTACGTCAACGATGCCTTCGGCACTGCGCACCGCGCCCACGCCTCCACTGCTGGTGTGACTGAGTTCCTCTCGCCGTCGGTCGCGGGCCTTCTCCTCCAGAAGGAGCTCGACTACCTCGGCGGCGCCGTCGACGAGCCCAAGCGCCCGTTCGCGGCCATCGTCGGCGGCTCCAAGGTGTCGTCCAAGATCGGCGTCATTGAGTCGCTTCTGGGCAAGTGCGACAAGATTGTTATCGGTGGCGGCATGGTCTTCACCTTCCTCAAGGCACGTGGCCTCAACGTGGGCTCCTCGCTCGTTGAGGAGGACAAGCTCGACCTTGCCAAGGAGCTTGAGAAGAAGGCGGCCGCAAAGGGCGTCAAGTTCATCCTTCCGACCGACGTCGTGCTTGCGGACAAGTTCGCGGCGGATGCCAAGACACAGGTGTCGTCGGTCGAGAAGATCGCCGACGGCTGGATGGGTCTCGACAACGGCCCTGAGTCCACCAAGATGATTCAGGGTGAGCTCGCGGACTGCAAGACCATCATCTGGAACGGCCCGATGGGCGTGTTCGAGATGGAGGCCTTCGCCAAGGGCACCAACGACGTTGCCAAGACCCTCGCCGAGTGCACCGCCAAGGGCGCCATCACCATCATCGGTGGTGGTGACTCCGTTGCGGCCGTCGAGCAGGCTGGCCTCGCTGACAAGATGTCGCACATCTCCACGGGCGGCGGCGCCTCCCTCGAGCTCCTCGAGGGCCTCGTGCTCCCGGGTGTTGCTGCCCTCGACTCCGCCGGCGGCGCCGGCGGTGCTGCTCCGTCGGGCCCGATCGTGACTGGCGCCAAGGCCTCAGACACCGCTTACGCCCGCAACAAGAAGCCCTGGGATCTCTAAGCCTTGCGCGTAGCTTGCGTTGGCGCTCCGCCGACGGGTGCCTTGGGATTCCCAGATCATGTGGAAGTGGGAGTTTTGTAAAACTGCTTTAGGATCAGGCCAGGGCCGCGCAGGCAACTTTGGCACACAGGAGCGGATGGGGCAAACTGTTGTGGTCATGAGGCGGAAGGGCTACATGTGGGACAGACGATCCTTCACTCAACAGAGGCCCTGTCCTCTCTTGGAATGCGCTTATACACGTGCCGGACGCCGGCAAAGCGCATCCCCAGAAAACAGACTACGCGGAGGTCAGGCGACAGGTAGGTGGTATCCGTAAGCGCCTGGTCGGGGTCAAAGAACTCCCGTGGCACCGCGCGCTGCAAAGCTGCGACAAGCGCCTGCGGGTCGCGCGGCGGGCGATTTGCGGGCTCTGGGGCAAGGCTCATATCCTCGACTTCGACGATTAGACGTGTTGGCATTGATGGGACCTCTGAGTAGTTGTAGCGGCACACTGTCTCGAACGTTCCGCGCGTCGTGCGCCCCTGCGGCTCCTCCACAGTCGGCTGCTCGTCGAATTCCCACGCGATTCGATTGATGTACCGCTCCTCCCAGGGGATGAACACCTTTGCGCGGCAATGTGTTGGATCAGCACATATACATCTCAATCAGGTAGGGAGGGGGGGAAGGAGGGCGCATGACATTGGACATGTTGCGAATGCGGCACGAAGTGTCGGGCACGGACACCCGGCTGGTCGAGTATCTGCCATACCGAGTAAGTCATTAGCAACCCGAAGCCAGTGAAGCGGCTATCAGATGGCAAGGACAGAGCACATAGAAAGAGCAAAGAGTGCAGTGTGATACTGCAAGCATGTCTAGAAATGGCTGTGGGATGTACAGGAGCTGCCACTCGCCCTGGACGACGAGGTTGAAGAATCCGCGATCAAATGGGATGTTGAGCTGCACAGCGAAGACCATTTAGACCATGTGAGAAGAAGAAAAATTTGATCAGACACAGTGTGCCTCTCTTCGATGGCTTGAATCAGGAGGGCAATACCTGCTGCTCAACCTCGATAATCAATTTTCGGATATGTTCTCGTCCTTCAGCATCTGCCGCCAAGCTCGTGGCGGGGGTTATTGTGCGCCCAAATTTACCCTGATCTTGAAAAATGACGTAGCATGCTCATTGCAGAATCACTACCAAGGAGCGGGCTTAGATGGGTGTTTCTACACCGAGCTTTCCCTCTCGAATGTATGCGAGAAGCCGGTCTGGCACCGATGCCAGGTATTCACTGAAGCCTGCGTCTCCAACAAGTGCCTCATTGGAAGCACCACTGTCGTCATTTTCATTTTGCCTCTGTCTACAGGCTCTCGATTGCCCGCCCTTCCGCAGTCGAAGCAAGCCAAAGCTGCGCGACGGATCGGCACTCAGCGGCCCCTTAGGCGGATCGGACTGCACCCCCACCGTCTGCCCCTTGACAAAAGCAACGAGCAAATGGTGCGAGCAAATTTTAAGAATAGAATCCAGTAAGCTGTTCAGTGGTGTGCGCAGGGTCGAAACCGAGGTGGATCCGTCACGGAGGAACGAGGTGGACGGGTGGCGGCCGGCGAAGGTAAAATTGTGCTCGGGGTGAAGGGGGCGCAATGTGGAAGGAACCCCGCTGCAACGAGCACCATCAACAAACATGTCTTGTTTTCCGTGTTGCGCCCGAGCATAACCTGCTTCAACGATGGGCTGGAGTTCGCAAGTGACCGTCTGTCTCCACTGCGGAGCACCCTCACTTCACTTCGATCCCGAAGAAAGGCTTTCCGGATCCTAGTCTGGTCACGTGACTACAGCCATTGGAGCCACTTGACTCTAAGAAAAGGAAGGAGGGCGGAGGAAGGGGGCGGGCGCACTAGATCTCGGCATCATGGTGCGTGAAATCATGACGATCCAGCTTGGAGGCTACTCGAACTTCGCCGGTGCCCATTTCTGGAACCTTCAGGCACGATTCCCTTGGCGAGATCCCCAGGGCGCGCAGGCCGCCAACATCCACCCCGATGCACCGTGTTATCGCTGCACGCTTGGCCGCTGACACAAGTCGGGACCTTGGGCGGGCAGGAAGAGTCCATGTCATACTCTGAAGACGATCCTTCAAACAGCGAGGTGCTCTCGAGACCCGCAGCGTTGCCAACCCTCCCCATGCGTGGCCTCAACTCGGCGGCTGCAGATCGTGTCGGAGATTCTCTTCAGATCGGGGCAGACTGAGCGGAACGCCGATACCTATGTCCCGCGGCTCATGCTTCTCGGACTCAAGGAGGAACGGGGCTCAATGCGTCGCACGGTGCGCCCATCGCAGTCACGTTCACCTGCCCAAGCAGTCCAGCACGCGAGGGGTGCATGCGTTTTCCGAATCTAAGTGAGCGCGCAACGCGTACGGCACGTGTGTTTCAGGGATATCTGTACGATGACACACCCATGCCGGGGCTGGGATATGAGATGGGGTGCAAAGCCGTGGCTGGAGACCTGGGGGTGTCAGTCACATCATGGACAGGGGCGACGCATGTTTTTGCAGAGGATCCCGTGCAAGTACACCCCTTCGTACAGCGGATGGCTGAAGCAGATGGTTGGAACGAGGAAATGGAAGATGAGGACAGGGAGGACGAATTATGGCGAGGCACAGGTGGGAGCGACAGAGGAGCGCCACACTTCAGTGCCATAGAGGGGAAGGCTGACAGCGAAAAGGAGGGCAAACGCAACGATGCGATTGAAGAAAACCGAGGAGAGTTAGATGAAGGCCTGGCTGAAGGAAGTTCGAAAAAATTGCAAGAAGAGGCGATCGTGATTGAGGACAACAGCGTGCGTTTTTGGAGTGACTTCCTCAAGGTGCACCTCCATCCACGAAGCTGTCACGACCTGTCTCAGGGCATGGCAGCAGACTATTCGTGCTTTGCAACGGGTATGGGACCCTCGGGCCTCGATGTGGGTACCGGTGGGCTCGTGGTGCAAGAGTGGGAGGACAACCTACATTGGTGGACAGAGGAGTGCGACACTCTCCAAGGCTTTCACGTTTGGGCTGACGCAGACACCTCCATGGGCGCTGCGGCCGCTCGAGTGTGCGAGGCTCTTGCCGATGATTTCCCGCACGCTCCTGTGCTTCTCTGCGCAAGCGCAACGCATTGTGTGCAAGAAAAAGATGACTTAAGCTCAGAGGAGGAAAAGAGGGCCTGGGCAGAGGGTGCAGCGCGACGAAAGTTGCAGCAGCAGCGGCGCCTGGCCGGAGAGGCGCTGACCCTAGCTGCTGCAACAGAGCTTGGGGCAATACACGTGCCGTTTGCGGGAAATTTCATCGGTGCCTCAGAGACGCTTCAGGTGTGGAACACTTCGTGGTTCCGATCCGCTGCGCATGTGGCTGCAGGAATCGACACAGCGACGCTGCCTTGGCGGCTGCGGCGTGGAGGGGGGCACGGGCCAACCGGGAGCTTATTGCGGGCCCATGGTCTCTTTGGTCGTTTCAACGTGCTCTCGTGCACTTCACTCCGCCTTTCGGCCATAGATATTGCCCGTTGCGGCGTTCTTGCTGCCATGCCCGGACCGTCCGCACCATGGCAGCCTCTGCGCCTCTCGCCGCGGCCTATTCAAGACTTGACGCCCGGACCCCAGGGCTCGGCCCGAGCCCTTGGCACCGGCATGGGCAGCCAGTACACACGCACTTTGAGTGAAGCTGAAGCTGCGGTGGATGCTGGGGGCGCTAGATCCAACGCGCTCCGCTTTGCTGTCTCCGTCACCGTACGCGGGTGAGCGCGCCGTCCTCCGCCCCATCACGACCTGCGTTGTTTTTGGGCTGCCCTCCCTCGCCGCCCAGAGGCGCCACCAGATTGCTGCAAACTTGCGCCACTCGTGCGGTTGGCGGCGGGAATGTGGTGCCTCCTTGCTGGTGAGATGACGCGGCGAGATGCCCGCGAACAGGGTGAGCCGCAGTGGTGCGGTCGATGCCGACTGCGCGGTCCTGGAGGCACATCTCGCTCAGGCTGCGCGCGACGCACGGCAGCCCGCGCGCTATGCAGCAGTGAGCGTGGAGCAGCTGCTCGGTCAACCTTTATCATTTCCAAGAGATTTATTTGTGCGAGCAGGCGGCACTGATGAAGACGTTGCTGCGGTGCCGCACGCAGCGACGCTTGAAGCTAGCACGATGCTACATCCTTGGCTGGATGCCATGGCAGCAGCAGTCGGACCGGGCATCACTGACGCAGGGGATTCATTCATCTACCGTGACAAGGGTCTCGAGGCACCTCTGCCCACTCGCATCCCCGCTCGCATCTCCGCTCGCGTTAACACCTGCACCGGTACAGCGCGCCCTGACGCGTTGGGAGGCACAGGATGACGACCGTTGCGAGAAAGCGGAGCACCTCCTTGCAATCGCGGACGCGTATTCGCCCTACTAGCTGTTGCAGATGACGCGCACGCTGTGGCCGAGCGTCACGCTGCACGCGACCGCCGCGCGCCACCCAAGCTCGCAGTCGAGAGAGTGCACAGCTAAACGTTCTCATGCGCGCACCAGTTGGCATTTCGCGCGTGCACGCGCGCGCGCGCGTGCACACACACACACACACACACACACACACACACACACACACACACACACAC
>ENA-UOXV01001710-UOXV01001710.1-marine-metagenome-genome-assembly--contig:-NODE-1710-length-29962-cov-7.195907_pt1 | contig 29962 bp, 20 predicted proteins | sample MGYA00238165_ERZ766961 | MGnify/ENA primary metagenome ERZ766961 (study PRJEB28924, sample SAMN03173240) | marine metagenome | biome: Marine; feature: Water; material: Subsurface seawater | place: North... | reverse complement strand
TCGTTTTCCCACAGATAAAGCTGGGCATTCATAAGCTAGCCCTTAATCAGGATTTTAATTCCTCCTCGATTTCCTTGGCCCGGGAATAGGAAATACCCACTTGCTTTTCAAAGGCATCAGGATCGACAATGTTTACAAATTTCCCTTCCCCTCGTAGTTCCGACCATTTGGACATCGCTTGGTATTCGGTATGGGCATTTTTGTTTCCATTCTCTTTGCTTCTATTGGCAAGGTTAAGCCAACCCAGTGCCATGCGGGGATGCTGGGCTGGCAGAATGGTCGATAAAACAGATAAAGTGGCTTGGGTAAGCGATAGAGCAAGAGACTTCCATCCGGCCTTCTGTGCAAGAAAACATACGAAATCAAACTTTTCCCAATCCTCTTCCGCAAGTTCCCCTTTCTCGGATAGTTGGATGGAGGCAAGGTATTCCCTAGCTGCATCTTCACCACCAAGACGGTCCCAATAACCGCTAATTTCAGGCCATTCAATCCCAAGTTTATTCATCTCAATTAGATGATCTAAATCCAAAAGCAGGACTTTTGCTTCCTTGCTAAAATTTAAATCAAGCAAGTGCCTTATACCGCACCGGAATAAATAGTTTCGCAGCTCGGGCGGACAAGATTTGTTAAGTGATAATTCAGCAATGGCAGATCGTGCAAGTTCTATGGAACCTTCAAAATTGGGAGATCGAAGAAGATGTTCTTTTAAGCTGGGATGAAAAAACTGATACCCTACCTCGCCTTCGGGATCAGGTGCTTGGTCCAAAACGGAAGAAAGCTCTTTTAAACCATCATCCAGTAAAGCAGAAAACTTATGATCTCGAATGAGCTTTCGATCTTTTAAAAAAGCCAAAATTTCGCGGTATGCCAAAGGCTCATAAGCAACTGCAAGAGAAGAAAGTATTTGAGCAATCATTACGTGCAGGTCGCTTGAGCCAACCCGGCTCATCAGATCGTCGTGATAATTTTCCACTCCTGAGGGTAGCTCTGCTATGCCTTGATCATTAAGTGTTCTCTTGCCTGATTTTAGGTCTTCGATCAGATGTTTTGCGTAAAGTGGGCTCCCCATAGCCCTGGAAGTTGCTAAATCTACATAATTTTCAATTTTTTGTGAGTGGTTACGGCCAGGAAAAACCTCCTTTACACCAGAAAAAATGATTTTCTTAATATCTTCATCACTCATTGGTGGAAGACCATCAGAAAAAGGTACTATTGCATTTTCAAAAGAGGTCACAATTTCCTGAGATTGCTTGCCACAACATACCCATAGGACTTGCGGGTGTGAGTTTGCTAGAATTACTTCACTAACAAAGTTTCTATCCCTAGAATTAATTTCATCAATGCCATCAATAAAAACAACTACCCTGGTGGGAGGAGTTAATGAGTTTAAAACAGTGTTCAACCCAGAGTTTCTAACTGAAATTTTATCGTTTTCCAAAACTCCCAATTCATTCAATTCATAACAGATAAACCGAGTGAATGATTGGCGGTTACAACGCTCACGATCTTCTGAACGAAACCGGTAAAAGGTAGAGGCAATACCATCGAATTCCGCAAGAGATTGTAGCTCGCTGTATACTTTGGCAAAGAGGAACGATTTGCCTATTCCTCCATGGCCTGCAACCCAAACTGTTCCAGATTTAGAATCTTTGATTGCTTCAATGAGTCTGCCAATTTCCTCCTCACGGCCCATCATTTTTGCAGCATCTCCGCGAATCTCGTTTTCGAAGTCTGGAACCAACCGATTGTAATTTTTAGCTGTAAGAGGTTTTTTGCATTTTGGGCAGTTTTTTTCCAGGTCCTCTGCTTCCAGTTCAGATAATTTTACTTGCGAAAACGAACAGCTGGAATCTGGGCAGTTGTAATTCATCTGGATGCTAACCATTGGGGATTTGCAGAAACCTAGTCAAGCCACTAAAGGATATTCAAATTAGCGAATTGAAAAACTTTATCCCAACCAACGACCTTTTTAGAGAATGCTATCCTTCTAGGCGCAATCCTCCATCCTTGTTCATGGGAATAATTTTGCAAACCTTAGCCCTGTCGGGCCTGGCATAAAATATCTTTGGTTTGCCATTAGAAGCAATTTTTCGAAAAAGGCCTTTTCTGGGGGAAATTTCCACACATTCTAAAAGATCCTTTCCATTATGCCCCTTTTCATACGAGTTGGAATAAAGGCCATCCGGGTGCAAGTACCCGACAATCCTTCCGTATTTATTGCCTGCCCCTACCCGACATTTTATCAGTTGTCCAAGTACGAATTTGGATGGGCGCACATATTTGTCCCGATCAAGAATTTTGCATTCATGTTCAGGTAAAGTAAAAAATTTTAACCGTGATTCATCAAAATTAGAAACCGGTGACAAATCATGATTGTTTAATTGAAGGAGTTGAATTTTTCGCCTTCTCCCTTCTCGGATAAAAACAACTTCCCCGATTCGCTTATTACCACGCCCCCTGTTCTTTTCAATGATTAGGTCTCCAACTTGTAAACCTTTGTTTTTTTTACTTGTTTGGACTATTATCATCACTTTTTTTCTTTTTGGTTTGAACAAAATTTTCCTTTGTGGAGGCAGGTTGCTTTGGGTTTTCCTCGTGCCATTGTTTAATTAGTCCCTGGTTGGATTTGGGTAATGGATACGGCCCTTGCTCCATTCGACCAAACACTCGCATGTTAGCGATCGCACTTTTACGGTAGGCTTTTATCTGAGTATCCAAACTCTTCTCTTGTTTACTGCCCTTGTACATTTCTAAAAGATTGGCATGCGTGATTGAGGAGCTGGCAATTAAACCAACTAGTAGCCAGCATCCCATTTTTCTTCTGATTAATGTTTTTCTATTCTTACTTTTCATAAGTAGAAATGTAACTCTTGATGAAAGACAAATAGTGTCCGATTGAAATTTTCAAGTTGAGGTTTTATAAAAAACTTTTGACTTACCATTTAAAAGTTATGATTGTCCGATTCCGCGGATAAATGAGTATAAGCAGTAGTATTAGAAGGCTCAATTTGTGTAGTCTTTCGCGCTTAGCCAAGATGTCAGAAACCTTGTCTGACGAGATCGAGATGCTACATGCAAGGATTCGTGAATTGGAGTCGGAATGTGAAACATTAGCAACGGATGAATCCAGTGTTATTTTAAATAAATCTCATGGTGAATACCAACTAGGTTTCGACCGATTTGAGGAAGAAATTGATGATCTTACTCGCAAGGTTGATGAACTTGACGATAAATTAAAAACTATAGATGAAGTCCGTTTAGCTAAGGACTTGGAAGAAAAACAAAAAAGTAAGCTAGGTGGTCCGAGAATTTTAAAGGTAAAAAATACCACCATTTTTGTTCTAATCATTTTAGTGCTTGTTTTACTGGCCATGGAGACTTACCACATTGGTGCACCTGGAGTAAATGGTCTGGTCGATCTTCGCGTACAAGATGGTAAAATTACTGAAGCAATAATCGCTAACCCAGGGGCTGATTATCAAGCAGTGGAAATCTTTGTTGAAGGGAAAGGTTGGAATAAATCTGCTTTTTTAGGCGCAGACGTTAAAGATGGAAAGTTAAACAAGGTAAACATTACCCTCACTGGCGAAGGTTATGATCAAAATATAACTGCAAAAGTTGTACCTACTTTTAAAAAAGAAATACTGTGGGCCTTTTGGATAACGGATACAATATGCTGCCTTCTGTTTCTTTGGAATTTTTTCTTTGAGCTTCGTCTTGCTGAATCGAAAAAATGGTACTGGAAGAGACATTGGGTGGATTTCTTAACATCTATTCCATTACCTCCCTTGCACTTAATTATTGATGCAACCGATAGCGTAAACGCTATAAGAGCTGGCAGAATATTAAGGGTTTTGCGTTTATTACGAACGGTTAGAATTGTACGAATGTTTCTATATTTGTGGCGTGGGTTGGATCATCTATCCACAGTAATGGACGTTAAACTTCTTAAACGATCCATGTTCTATGGGTTATTGGCCATGTTTTTTGGAGCTTTGCTTTTTATGAGTATCGAGCGGGTGCAAGGGGGGGATGGAAGTTTTATTGAAAGTCTTTGGTGGAGCTTCACAACCTTGGTCACTGGCGGGTTCGCAGACATACACAATCCTCAGACAATAGGTGGTAAAATATTAACTGTGATGCTCGTAATTGGAGGCATGGTGCTGGTAGGTGTTTTTACTGCCACTCTTACCACTGTACTTGTTCGTGATGACGATAATTGGCAAAGGCAGGATTTAGATGAGCTCAATGCAAGACTTAAAAAGCTTGAGGAAATGCTTGGAGAAACAAACCATAAAATTGAGAAAATTGATTCTCCAAGTGAATAGTTATTTCGAATTATTTTGATGAGGACATTATTTGTCTTTTCCTCTGTGATATTTTTCTGGAATGAAAAACATTACAAGTGGACAAAGTTTACTAAGAGATTCAACTAACTTTGTTGAATTAGCAGAGATTTTAACGAGCCAAATTGAAAGTCTGTTAATTTATCCTCTAGCAAAGCAAGGCAGGCTTAGGCAATCTGATCTGGAGGCAATTGAAGAAGTCGAAGAAGTAATTCGATTAATTGCTTATGAGGCCGCAACCTTCGAAAAATGGAAGGGGGGCAAGCTGTTAGATGGTTCAATCAATTGAATAGCTTCAATGAAAAGAAAGCAGAGATACCTTTTAATGTTCAGTAAACTTGGTCATTCAATTAGGCGAAGCTCTAATGATGCTGAAGTAAATTTAAACGGTTTTTTCCAAGGTGATAGCCGAAGAATTCGTTTCGTGGATGAAATTGACTGGGCGATGCAGTGCTTGAGGAAAGACGATCGTATTGTTTGGTATTTATCAGTTATTCAGCGCTTTGCATGTATTTGTTTAAGGGACAGGCCGATTAGTAAGACACGTAAACTTAGGCGTCGGATCAATAAGAGACTCAAAGGTTTTTCAGACAGGAGAATTATGGAAGACATCGAAAATTTTGATAAATCTATTTGGCTGCATTTTTTTGACCTTCAAGCAGTAACCTGTAGCCAGAAGATGATAGACTATTCTTTCTTTAATACGGTAGATAATAGGGCTATTCCAAAAACTTCAAAAAAGATAAAGGAAGATTTCCAAAAATTAGAGAAGAATATCCAGGACCGAGCAGAAGACCGATTCTGTTCAGATGGCAAAAAAATTATTGAATTTGATAATGGATGGGCTTGGTTCCGGGTACAGGAGGGTTTTTCAAAACAGGAAGCAATGGCAATGCGCCATTGTGGCAATGGAGAAGGGAATGCTGGAGATGTTCTGTACTCACTTCGTGAACCAATAAAGAGAATCAACCAGCTTCTTTGGAAGCCTCATCTTACTTTTATTGTTAACGATGGATACCTCGGAGAAAGTAAGGGTTTCGCAAACCAAAAACCAGCATCCAGGTACCATCCATACATTGCTCGTTTGCTCCTGGAACCTCCTGTACTAGGAATTAAAGGAGGTGGGTATTTACCCCAAAGTAATTTTAGATTTTTAGATTTTGAGCCTTCTTTACAGATGGAGGTTCTGGAGAAACGCCCGACCTTTGAGTTCGACCCCGTGAATCGGTCGGGAGATCTTTTTGTTTCATCCCCATGCGGACAAGACTGGCAGTTGATTGATAACGATAGTTTCCCTAACCAGGCTTCTGGTTCGGTTAATATCTTGCTCAAATCAAGAGCCTGGGTCGTTCTCAAAAAGACAATATTTACATCTCAATCTGCCCATGATCAAAGCCTGGCTTGGTGCAACTTTTCCAAGGGCCAAATTAGTGATATTCACTATGAATACGGCGAGATTTCTCCGGATGCAATTTTTTCACTTTTGAAGGACACTCGGGTTAAAAATATAAACGAGGACTTATTGAGTCCAAACTCACCAACAGGTGCATGGCTTAATGAGGTACAATTGAAAGCTCTGATTCTTCAAAAACCCACTTTTTTTCTAAAATCACAGCTAGTGGCTATCTTCAACCGGGTAGGGCATTCTGAGGAATTTGTATCGATAATTAATCAAAGATTTAATTTAAAAGCCACTTATTGTGAAGATGGTCTCCAAATTGAATGCTATGAATCATTGGAGGATTTTGCCGCACAGACTGCAATAGGTTCTATGCCAAGAAAAATTGCCCCCCTTGAGGAAGCTCTAAAAGAAAACCCCAAAAAGTTGGAGGTTCTGGAAGGCTATAATTTTTTCCCAATTCCATGGCTGCGTCTGCGAGCAGGAAAGGGCATCAGTCAAGGGTTTCCTGTACTTTACTTAAAGACAAATTCGATTCTCCACTTCTTCGAAACGATTTCTCCGAATGGTAAGCCTACCGAGGAGTCAGTACTCAGAGAAGCAATTTACAAATTTGGACCACCTCAAATTCCTGCATCAATTTAACCCATTTCAACTCCGGGAAAACTCGGACCTTAACCACCTTAGGATGTTAAGCACTTACACCACAAAACAAAGGATAATCTATGAAAAAAATTCCTCTATATATACTCCTCCTAATCTAGCTGTTTCTTTACAGACGGACCTGTGGATGAGCGAAACCTAAATATGGACTATGAAGATCTGAAAAGTCTAACAAAAGTTAGGCTGTTCTTTGCAGGTTCATAAGATCGAATCAAAGGAAAGTACAAATGGTAGAATTTTCTTGAACGAAACAATTAATTTCATTCAGCTGATACCACCCCTTTTTATGAAAACTAAATCAATCGCCCCCATTAGATTGGTGGACTATTAATATGTCCTATTCATCCAATGGCTTTCTGACCTCTAATTCCTTCATTTATTGGGGTAATATTCAGGAAGACTGGATACAATTTATTCGTCGGATAGATCCTCGGGACTATTTGTGGAAAGCGCGCCATGTAGATGAGTTTACTCGATACTTGGATAGCGTTCAATTTGTTTCAGATGGACCTGTTGATAGTTACGATTGTGAATCGTTAGATTGGGACTGGTTTCTATCTAGACATGGTAAGATAAATCACTGCTTCTCAGTTGAGTCTGAGGAGTGGAATGATTTTGATATTGAAATTCTTTTTCCTCTTTCCCGGAATAAGTTTCCATTTCACTTTATGTCCGAGAAGGAAATTGAGGAATTAGTAGAAGGTTTCCAGGATTTAGGAAATGATAATTCTGCCAAAACAAGAGATGATGTTTTGGAGCAAATTCCTAGTCCTTTTGAATGCGAAGAGGATTTAGCAGAGTTTGTTCGCGATACCATCGAGATAGAAAGTGCCACCGAGTACTTGGGCGAATACAACCTAAAGATTTGCTCTCCGGAACCAAAGTATGGAGACGAGTTGAAGGATAAGAACTTTGACGAACACATGGGGTTAGATGCTCTGCTTGCTTTTCTGGCCCGTGCTGGAGTTGTAAATAAATATTTCCGGGACTGGATGGTTACCTGCCACATGATGGGGGAAGATGGAGAAGAGTTTTCAATTGTTAAAAAGATTTCAGGAAACGAAGTGATTGATCCAAACCAGCGGACATCGTCCTGGTGATGAGCGAAGATTTTAAAAATAACAAAAAAGTTTCGGACTTTTGGCAGGGAAAACTTACCCAAGAGGAACGTCTTGCCATGATCGACGATTCTTCAATTGTAGCTTCACTCCTTGAAAATATGGGGAATCGTCCATCGGCTCGAAAAGAGAGTGCCGAGCCTGAAGTTATTGAGTCTTCGGTCGAAAAACTGGAAAAGCTTCTGGAAAGCGGGGAAATGGAATTTGCCCTCGATTTGATTCGCTCGGGTGCTTTGCAGGATGAGGATTATTCTGTGATGCTTGAGGGTGCCCGAATCGATGATAATGGCAGGCCATGGCTCTCAACTTTCTGTAGAAAGGTCAAGGATTCTGCTGATTGGGGATGGGGAGAGGAATCCGATGCTAAATGTTATCAATTACTCGCCATGCTTGTGAATCATTGTTCCCAGGATGCTGCAATTGATTTTTCCCTAACTTGGATCAATTCTCTGAATCTGGGTGAATCCGGGGCCTTTGGATTTTACGAGGAGATAAAACAGCTTGATTCGCTGGTCTACCTTGCAACCGATCGTAATCTTCCTGATCTTGCGATCAAATGTCTCAAGCTTGAACATTTGGATTACAGAAGATGCCAAGAAAAAGTTGATCTTTCTGTTCTTGCTGATTGTCGGTGTTTACAAGAGCTCGATCTCTACGGGCAAAAAGAGATTAATCTTTCCGAACTTCCTTCCCTGGCAACCCTTCAAAGATTGGATCTGCGTTCCTGCTGGGATTTGGAATCCATTTCCGAATTGCCTGATTTGCCCGACCTTGAAGAACTTGAGCTTGCTCGGTGTGGGAAACTGGCAGATCTGGGCGATCTCTCTCGTTTCCCCAAGCTTCGTCGGCTTGGGTTGAAAGAATGTCTGGAGTTAAAGGATTTAGACTTACTTGATGATTTGGGTATCGAGGAATTAATTCTTCCAGGAGATTAAATTTGCCTGGTCATCATTGCACTCAGAGCATTGCGATTTAATGATCGAAGAGATAAAAAAAGTTACCACCACCATAAAATCAGGAACCCTTAATTCTCTTCAGGGTTTCTGGTCTGAGGATACAAATATTTTAATTTTAAAATCAGATCAAAGCGTGGATTTCCTGAATGAGGGAGAGCCTTATTCACTTAATTTAGATGAAGAAAGACTTGTCTTTTTATACGAACTATCCCTCTCACAAGATGGTTCATTTAGTAAAGCTATGGGTGGCGTGCTTGAATGGCCAGCGAGTTTAACATCTCAGTTAAAAATTGGGTTTTCAATCAAGAATGATGGTTGTGGGTATCTCTTGTTCAATAATGAACCGGTCACTTGTTTTGCTAAGGAATCTCTCAGGAGTTGTCGCTATTCAAGTGTGGTTCAGCTTTTTTTAAGGAATGTTGATGGGGGTCAGTTTTTCGAACTTTCAACCGATTGGTATAATTTGAGAAGTCTTGTTATTGATAGTTGCCAATCAATTTTACATTTAGAAGAGCTTGGAGCCCTTAGAAATTTGGTGGAATTAGGAGTTTCGAGATGCTCTATGCTTCATAATATAAATGCACTGGATGGTTTAACTGAGCTTACAAGTCTTGATCTTTCAGAGTGTAAATCTATCCGTAGCCTCGATGGATTAAGGAATTTGAGCAAGATTACGAATTTGAATCTTAATGGTTGTTTATCTCTTACAAATTTAGACCAGTTGAAAAGTCTCAGACTTGTTAGCCTTGAACTTTCTCAGTGCCGTTCCTTAAATGACATAAATGCTTTATCCGGTATGAAAAGCCTAACCAGCTTGGATTTATCATACTGTCAGATTTCTAATTTGGATGCGTTGAAGGGTTTACATGGCCTGACAAAATTAGACTTAACAAATTGCCAGTACATTACTGACCTGGACTTTTTAACAGAACTCTCAAACCTTAGTTTTTTAAAACTAAAGAGCTGTTCATCACTCGTTTCCCTGAAGGGATTAAAGGGAATTGAGGAATTTTTAGATTTAGACCTCACATGGTGTGAATCTATTACCAATCTCGAAGATTTAAGAGAATTGAGAGATTTGAAAAGCTTAACTATGCATGGTTGCGGGTCGCTTGCAAATATTGATGCATTAAGTGAGCACCTTAATCTTACGAATCTGATCCTTTGTGGATGCCAATCATTAGCGAATATCGAGCCTCTTGGTAGGCTCAAAAATTTACAAGAGTTAGACATTTCATGGTGCGAATCTATTAAGCAATTTGAAGGATTAAAAGACCTAAGGAATTTGGTGAATCTCAAACTGGATGGGTCCTTATGTTTAACTAATTTGGGTTCTTTAAAGGAATTAAAGAATTTAACGAAATTGACAGTTTCGGACTGTCTTGATTTGCAGGATTTGGAAGGCTTGAGTGCCATATTACGTCTGGAAGAACTGGAGCTCATTCAATGTGAATCACTTCAAAACCTGGACCCTCTGGTGGGCTTGGAAAAACTCACTCACCTAAGTCTGATTGAGTGTTATTCACTTACAAAAGTTGATGCTCTAAGCAGTCTGGTTAACCTGACCAATTTAAAGTTAAATCAGTGCTTTTCCCTTGAAAGCATTAGTGCTCTTAAAAATTTAAAAAAATTAAATAATTTAGAATTAAGTGGATGCAATTCCTTAACCAATACATTTTTCTTAAGTCACCTTGCTGGGCTGGAGGATTTGAATTTAAAGGATTGCTCACTTCTAACCAGCTTGGATGGATTGGGTGGGCTTGAGAATTTAGCTTCACTAAATGTTTCTAATTGTCCTTATCTTAAAGAAATCAGTGTACTGAAAAACTGTCTGAATCTGCGAAAATTAGAATCTGACGACCCAGTCGAACAAGCTCGTGTACTTAGTCAAACGGGTAAAACAGACGAAGCTTTTATAAAAGATCAAACAAGTGAATGGCTGAAGGTTGTAAAAAGAGCGCCAAAACCTGATCTGCTTATAATCGATTTATCCGAAACTTTTGCTTTGTATGCACAGGAAGAATGGGGTGGCGATGCCTTGGAACAATTGCTCGATTTTATCCTTTCCAGGGAAGGCAGGGATGAATCGGTCTGGAAGAATTTTTTAAGTGCATTGTCGAAATGCAAGGAAGAGAAAATTCAGGCAATTTTAGAAGTAAAAGTTCTTCCGGCCGCACAGGGCGAACAGCTTGCAGCCTCTATCCTGAGACCGTTGCTTAGCATTATGTGTAGTTTTCCGGATACTCTTTTTACTTGGGTAAACGAACAGGTGGACCAAATGATTAACTTACACTCCACAAGTTTTTTACGTGATTATGGCCCGAGCATTTGTCTGTTTTATGCCCGGATGAAACGGGACGGTAAAGTATCGGAGTGGTTGGAAAAACTGACCGAACCATCGGTTCCCCGCTGGCGCGACCGAATATATCTGGCTTTAGCGAAGTGGGAAATGGAAAGAGGAGATGTAGAAAATCCGCGCTTGAGGCTCAAGGAAATGAATCAAGGCTCGGAAAAGGATGAACTCCTGGAGCTCCTTGCCATACACTTTGCTAAAGAAAAACCGCTGGAAGCCGGAGCATTGCTTGATCAAATATCCGAGGAATGGAGGCAATTGAGCTTATCAGAGGAGCTGGTTAAGGTGCCCAACTTTACCGAACCTGCAGAAAATGCTTATCGTTTGCTTTTGCACATGGAATGTGAACCCGGGAAACTTGCTGACTGGGTGGTGGCCCTGCTCCAAAACAATCCAGGGAACCAACTGGCTAAGCAGTTGGCTCGAAGGTTTGGTCCTCAGATGCAGGAAAACAGGCAGCTAAAGAATATCTTTAATGAATTTGCAGATCATACCGCATTACAAGATGTGACACGCAGGAAGGACATGGATACATTTAAGGCATTAATTGACCAAAATCCCGACAGACTAAAATCTATCTTTTTAAGTGGCTTGCTTCTGGAAATGAAACGAGAGGATATGATCAAGCAGGAAGATCTGGAGGATGTCTTCAATCAGTTTGGCCAAGCGGTGACTGAAGGAGTATAATTATATGACTCATCTAGATGAAAAGACCTATCGAATCTGGCTTAAGCGGGGCTCCACCGAGTCGTCCTTTAATCAATTACAGCAGGCAAGAATTTCTACCACTTTGGAAGGAGTATTGGCAGACACGAACCAGCTGCAAAAAATAAGCGAGGGAGACAGAGAAAACGCTGGCACATACTATGGGAAGTTCGAATTTGGTTACCGGACCTATGATTTTACCGATCAAAATCTACCGGAAGATATAGAGTTGGATTTAGAAGAATGCGAAAATGGTGTCTTTTTCCTTACCTTTAATAATATACCTCGAATTTGCTTAATCAAAGATAGTTTACCAGTGGCTGCTCCCAGTCCTGAAATCTTTGCCATTCGTTGTTTTTCTGAGCTTTCAACTGCCCAGATTCAAGGAATTTTATCTTGGCCGAAACTTAATACCTTACATCTGGAGACTTACTCTAAGGAATCCACCTTGGAAGCATTCAAGGGTGCCCTCAATCTTGAGAGGCTAAACCTTGCCCATTGCGAAAGAATAACAAACCTGGAAGCCCTTGAGGGCCTGAGTAACCTTAAAAGTTTAACACTCCAAAGTTGCAGGTCTCTAAAAAAAATTGATTCACTGGGAAGATTGGCTGGGCTCAATGAATTAAGCGTAACCAACTGCGAATGGCTAAGTGATGTAGGTGTTCTTGCTCCCCTGAAAAACTTAATCAGTCTAAAAATTTCTGGTTGCGAATCTTTGGGCAAAACCGATGTCTTTAGCAGTAATTCAAATCTAAAGGACTTGAGCTTATCAGGCTGTAAGTCGCTGTCTGATGTAAAAGCACTCGCCAATTTGGGAAATTTAGAAACTCTTGAACTCTTTGGCTGTGAATCCTTAAGAGAGCTTCATCTAAGTAAGGAACAATTCAAGTTGAAAAGTTTGAAACTATCTAAATGTAAATCTCTTATTGATGTGGATGGTTTGGAGGGATTGCTGAATTTGGAGAAAATGTTTCTGAATGGATGTGAATCGCTTACAAAAATTTCGTCCCTGGGGGAATTAAGTTCATTAAATGTCCTGGATCTTTCCTACTGTAAATCTTTGAAGAACCTCAGGGGTTTGGGGAACTTCAGGAGTCTAAACAAATTAAATCTGACTGCTTGCGAGTCATTGGAGCAATTAGACTTTTTGAACAGTTTGTCTGAGTTGGAGGAATTGAATCTCAGAGGATGTAAATCAATCACAAGTTTGAAACCCTTAAGTGTACTGGTTGAATTACGAAGTTTAAACCTGAAGGACTCCAATTACTTAAATAGATTGGATTCTCTGAAGCATTTAACCCGACTTCGGGAATTAAAATTTAACAATCCGGTCGAAGTGGTCCGTGTGCTCAGTCAAACAGGCAAAAAAGACGAAACTTTTATAAAGAATAAAATAAATGAATGGCTAGAAGTCACAGGAAGAGCAACACACCCGGAAGATCTTGCCACAGATTTAGCCGATACACTCTCCCAATATGCACTGGAGGAATGGGCCAGTGATGCACTTTCAAAGCTGATCGAAATGATGCTTCCCCGGGAGACTATAAAAGAGTCGATATGGAGGGGTCTTTTGGATGCCGTCTCTGCATGCAGCGAAAGTCAGTCTAAATTAATATTAGGAAAAATAACCCAACATTATGAGAAGCAGGACTCATCTTCGATTTTGCGTCCATTACTTCGTACATTAACCAGTCTGCCCGAGACCTTGACTGATTGGGCGAATCAAGAAGTAGACAGATTACTTAGCTCTCACTCCACAAATTTTTTACGTGATTATGGCCCGAGCATTTGTCTGTTTTACGCCCGGATGAAACGGGAGAGTAAAGTATCAGAGTGGCTGGAAAAACTGACCGAGCCATCGGTTCCCCGCTGGAGAGACCGTATTTTCCTTGCATTAGCGAAATGGGAAATGGAAAGGGGAGATGTAGAAACTCCGCGTTTGAGGCTCAAGGAAATGAATCAAGGTTCGGAAAAGGACGAACTCCTGGAACTCCTTGCCTTGAGTCTGGCTAGAGAAAAACCTCTGGAAGCCGGAGCATTGCTTGATCAAATATCCGAGGAATGGAGACAGTTGAGCTTATCAGAGGAGCTGGTTAAGGTGCCCAACTTTACCGAGCCTGCAGAAAATGCTTATCGTTTGCTTTTGCACATGGAGCGCGAACCAGAGAAACTTGCCGACTGGGTGGTGGTCCTGCTCCAAAATAATCCCGAAAGTGAACTTGCCAGGCAAGTGGCTGGCAGCTTTTTGCCACATCAGAGTGATGACGGTTTAAAATCTTTAATTTTCCAAGTTTTGGATGCTAAGGAAATAAAGCTAAACACCAAACCAAAACAACTGAATAATTTTCAGGAAAATCTATTCGGCAAGCAGGACTGGGCGAGATGCTTTTTGCAAGAAGCCCTGCTCTTGAAATTAAAACAGGATGGGCTCATTGATGATCACGAATTAAAGAGTTAGAGAGCAATGAAAGAACTCGCAATAGAAGACATGCCTTTCCCTTTGCTTAGGGCATATATAAGGTTTGACGAAGAGGTTCAGGACTTTAAGAAATTGCATCGCTTGCTTGATGCAATCGAGGTGTTGGTCAAGGTTCACACTGTAATCATTGTGAGCGATTATTTTAGCCGAACGGAACCGAGTGAAAAATTAAAGGGCCTATTGGCGGCTGGTTTAAAAAAACCTTCCTTGGGGATTTGGTGGCAATTCGCCCGTGATATTTGCATGGAAAAAATGGCGAATGGAGAGGATTTTTTTGCCGAAGGAATTGAGAGTTTTGTAGGTGCAAAAAACAAAGGGCATGGCCAGTGGAAGGGAGCTTTAAACGAGGCAATGCAAACGGAAGATAATTTGATATCATTCCGCAATAAATATGCCCATGGAGCAACTCCATCGGATGATGAGTGCAGAGCAGATTTTACAAAGTTCGAAAAGGTATTTCGTGAACTTATTTTGGGTGCACTGCACTTTCGTGAGGTTTGTATTGTCGGTATTGGTGATGATGGAAAATCCTTATTCCCCAAAATTAGTGCAGTTTATAATGAAGCAGCGAAGAAGGTTCCCAAGGGACCGGAAATGGTGGGCAGATGTTATGCCTTACGCCAGGATGGCCAATACTTAGACTTACACCCCCTGCTTTTTCTCAGATCTCAAGACGACTCTGCCAGGAATCCAGGCTTTTTCTTTTACAATGATCTTCGGGAAAAAGAAGCTAATATGCTGGAATATGATGCTTGTGGTCGCTGGAGAGACGAAAGTATGCGAAAAGATCTCCTGGGTGCATATCCAATTGATAGCTGGAAAAAGCATACAGATTCTGAAATTCAGGCAACTATTGATCGTTTGACTGAGGCGTTTAAGGGCAGGGTTAGCGAAATTAACCAGATCTTAGAATTTATTGCCCGACCCAAAGGTGGTCCGCTGCTTATCTGGGGAGGTCCAGGCATTGGAAAAAGCTCGTTATTAGCTAGAACCACCCAGGCGTTGGCATGGAGTTCGAAAGAGCGCATGGATGAGAATTTTACGGCATTGGGAGCAGTTGAAAAGGTATATGTTGTGAAATATTTCATTCGCAGGAGCGGACAAACGAACGATACCGAAAAAATGCTTCATCATTTAAATGATGAGCTCGAAAAATTCGCTAAAACAAAGCTCGATGTCGGTTATTCATCTTCAGAGATGGCAGGTGCGTTTAAAGAGCGGATGCGTAGGTTTGCCAACAGATTAAAAGAGGATGAGAGGTTGGTGATTTTTGTTGATGGATTGGACGAAGGTACGGATGCAGTAGGACTGCTTGAGTCCTTACCCAGGGAAGTTCCTGAAAAAGTAGCATTAATATACTCTTCCAGGGAAATTCCCCTTGTTCGTTCAAGAATTTGGGAGCAAATGGATAGGGAAAGAAGGTCTGAAATAATCGTTCAACCAATGGGTCAAAGCGAAATACGGGCATTACTTAGTGATTTTGTAAATAAATATGCATTGGAGGAGGAGTATTTATTAAGGGTGGTATCTAAAAGCCAAGGCAATCCCCTTTATCTTAAGTTGCTTTGTCAAGGACTCGAAAGAGGAGATTACAAATTAAATGATTCAGTTGGCTTACCGAAAGAAATCAAAAGTTTGTATGACGATATGCTTACAAGATACAATTCTGAGCATAATCGGGCTCTCGAATACTTAACTCTGCTTGCCCAAGCCAAGTTCTTCCTAGCAGATGAAGTTGCTGCAGCCTTGATGCACTGCTCACAGGCCGAAGTGGAGTCCATCGTCCACATATGCCGAGAAAGCCTTTTTGAGAACGCAGAAACTGAAATAGTTGATGATTATCAGCTCTTCCATGAATCCCTTCGGGAATATTTGATCGATAATAAGCCAGGGGAGAGTGAAAAAAAGAAGAGATTATTCGCAGAATGGTGCCAGGATTGGAATAGCGGAGATAAAACGAAACTATCTCGCAAATATGCTATTGAATACGGAATCGAACATGCAAAAGAATGGAAGGAGTGTCTGGAAAAAAGCCGTAAAAATATTGAAGCTGAATGCTGGAATAAAAACATCGTTGATGCAATAGAGGATGAGAATTTTCGTAGAGAATTATTTTTAAGTTGTGGGCATGGAGAGACTTTACAAAAAAATATAAGGACTGCTCAGGGAATCCTTTTATCTGGTGGCGAAAATAATCATTACCGGATACTTGCACTAGCCAGAATTTATCAGGAGGAACCCCTGTTACTTGCCCAAGAATTGATCGAGGAACTCGAGCGCTCTGCAGAAAATCTCGATTTCGAGAAAGTTGCAGAAAATGCAGAATTTGGAACGAGCGAAAAACAAAAGGCTATGCTGGCGTTGCGCGGAGTCTGGAAAAAACCAGGGCAAAGAACTAAGATTCATTCAATTGCACTTTCAACAAAGATGAATGATTGGATTAAGAATTCCGATGATGAAGATCTGAGAGATCTTGTTGAACTCAGTTCAATCGCAACATCCTGATCATCTGAAAGCAATAGATGGAATCGGAAAAAAATTGGATTTCCCGCAATGGATCGGTATACGGCCCTTACAAATATAGCCATCTGCAAAAGTATTGCATAGATGGTTTCATTAAGCACTCTGACCTAATATGGATCAGTGAAAAGCAGGAATGGTCGAAGCTCGATGACTACCTTGAATTTTTCGGAGACGACAATAATAAGTCACAAAATAATACTAACCATAAAATTATGAATACAGTCGTACAGGAAAACTTTTCGTCCAAAGAAATACCCTTAAACTCCTTCGGTACTTTTATCATTCACCCGATTGTTTGCAAAGACATTGCCCCAAATGACGAAAAATTTGGAAGTGCTATCGAAAATTTAAAAATGGAAGCTAACAGTGGGTTTATCTGCCAATCTCCCGATAATTTAAATCGTGGCAATCTGGATCGTTGGCTTTTAAAAGAGCCAAGGGCACTTTTTCGAAGAGATGCTGACGAAGATATTGAAGAAAAATACCTAAAATCTCCAAGGATAGGGTGGATTAAATGGCTACAGAATGAATGGAATACAAAAGAAGGTGTAAAATTTGGAAATTGTAGATTTGGACTTTTAGATCCCGTAAAAAAGAAATGTCGAATACTACATGGTTTGGCCATGGAGTCATTTGCCATGGTGAGTAAGATGGGAATTATTCTTATTGTTGTCCGGATTTGGTCAAAGAAGAATCCAGGATTTCCGCTTGGGGAAGCCATGAACCTAAATTATCACTTAGGGCATGTGGGTAATTATACCATGACCCCGGTTATGCTTCCTGATACTATCTTTAGTAAAGAGGTTAATGAAGCCATTAAGCAAAGCGATGATCAGTCTTTTGAAATAACTGACCAGGATGTCGAAAAATGTCTTAAGTTTTGGCCTCATCGGGAAAAGGAAAAGCAACATCCATTTGACGACGCACACCATTGGGGACTAAAAAAAGAAAGAAAGAAAATTAGGCTTAGATCTTTTGTTCATTTATTCCAGGAAAGCATTGTTGATCAATTATCCAAGGAATACGGCAAAAAGATAGAGACATATCAAGCTTCGAGAAGCTTGATGCACATTTTTTCTAATTTTCTACTACCTTCCAATCATGGCTTACCAGAAGATGAATTAGAGAAAATTGAAGGTCTATGTGCCCGTTGTATGCGACACCCAGAAACGAGTGACATCAAGCCTTTACCGTTGAACCAATTGGAAAGTAATGAGTTCAGGTGTTTTCATATAACCGGTTCGCAAAGAGTGTATTTAAGTTGCGAGGGTGGTTGGAGCTTTGGAGTCGATGAGACTGAATTTTCTAATGACTGGCAACCTCGATGGGGTAGGGATTATTTGCTTTGCCACCTAATTGCATACCATCAATCAATTTTGTGCCAAGAGCTTTCCTGGTCTTCCTTTACTAAGTCCTCGTCTGCAAATCCCGGAAGGAGTGAAGAGGAAATTCAAAGACTCAAGCAGTTAAACGCCAGGTATATTGAATTTTGTACCCACTATGATTTTCGGATTATTTCCAACCAGATAAATCATCAAAAGGTTTACAGGGTAAGCAGAGAAGTACTGGGTGTTATTGATTGCATTAATGAAGTATCAGATGAAATAAACTCGAGGTTGGAAAATGAACTCCTGGAAGAGCAAAGGAAGCTTTCCAAAGAGCAACAGGAGTTCAATAAGAAGCAAACAAGCTTTAATTCCTTGGCGGTAATCTTCTTTCTGCTGGGTTGCTCTACTTTCTTGATCAACATTAATCTTACAGTATTCACAGAAGATGCCATGATCGCATGGGATTTCAGAGGCGATACAATTTTTCAAAAACTCAAGTCTCTTTGGTTTTGGGCACCAGTCGCGTTAACACTCTCTATGTTGATCTTCAAATCGATTCGCACACACATCTTTGAGGTTTTAAAGCTATTGTTTAAAAAAGGTAGCAGCTTATAGAGCTCTTTTCTTTGAAGGTACTTTAGAAAGTTCGACAATGTTTTTATCAATTTGCTTGAAGAAAATTATTTGGTGTTTCATTACATAATGAGATCTTTGAAAATCACACCCAATCAATTTCTAGACTTTTAGAAATCCTTTGGATTTCATCTGTGCTGATTCAGTATGGATAGAGCATTGTTTCTGGATATTATAGCCTCCCAGGTCGGAAAGATTCGAGGGCAGTTTCGCCTGGCGATTACCAAGGAGTTACGCCCCCCCGCTCAGATAAGTGTTTAATATTTAGTGATTTGTAGAACTTCCCTGGGGAGTAAATGCTGGAAAAAAACCGCGAAGTTTACCTTCTTTAAAAGGTCTAAACTTTAGTAGAAAGTGGGTGTGATTATTCATAGATCCTGCCTGTTATTAAATAATCTGCCCCAAAATTCCTTAACAATGACAGGTTCATACTATTTGATCCTATATTTGTTTTACATTATTCTCGCTAAAATTAGAAAACTTTTTCAGGTTTTAACTTTTTAAAGATAATAATGTCCCAAAATCCTGATCCAAAATGGTATTTGTCAAAAGATGGCAAGCCTTACGGGCCATTTTCATCATCTGGAATTATTGAATTATTAGATGCATCAAAAATATCTTACCTCGATCATGTTTGGCACAAGGATTTAGCAAATTGGATCCAGGTTAAGGATGTAAATACTTTTGCATTTCCAAAAGAAGAGGACCCCGGAATAAAGCTGGAGTATGAATTGGAGCAGGAATACGAAAAGAAGGCATCATTTACTGCATCCGGGGAATCATCAACTTCCTTTTCTGAGGAAAAGCCACTTGCTGAATGGATTGGGATTTGTAATGAGAAGCTCACTGAGCTAAGTGAGAAAGCAAATGAATTATACAGCCCATTTCCCATCGAGGGGAAAAAAAAGAAAAGATGGATAGAGGCTCCCAATGAAGATCTCAAGATTGTTCAGAGGTCAATTTTAGACAAATTATTACAAAAGATTTCGCTGAGTGGTGCTGCTCATGGCTTTGTGGCTAATCGGTCAATCTTGACGCATGCATCCGGGCACAGGCGAAAAAGATGGGTTGTAACTTTGGATATTCGTTCCTTTTTTCCTTCGGTTACAGGGGAAATGATTCGTGCAATTGCGAAATCTTTACCGATCCCCCAATCCGATACAGAAACATTTGTAAAGCTGACCACCCGTAATAATCATCTTCCCCAGGGTGCCCCAACCAGTCCAAATCTTGGCAATTTGGTTTTGAAAGATTTAGACCAAAAACTTTGTAAGGAAGTTAAAGGAACAGGTTGGTTTTATTCCAGGTATGCGGACGATTTAACCTTTTCAGGATTTAAGAACCCTAAAAGTATGCTACTTAAGGCGAAGGCATTTATAGAGGAGGCTGGTTTTTCGGTTTCAACGGAGAAATGCCGGATCAGGGGGAAAGACCAAAGACAGATGGTCACCGGTATTGTGGTTAATGATAAATTGGCTTTAAGTAGACAGAAGCGAAACATGGTACGGGCGATGAAGCACAGGCTTCAGCAGGGACTTGTTCCCAGTGAAGAGATGCCCCATGTCATGGGTTGGGTCAATTTTTCAAACTATGTCGACAGGTCCAATGAATTTCTTACAAGAAAAGGCCCAACAGTTCGTCCCAGAAGACTTTCGATTAAAAAGCTTTTCGAGGTTTATAAGAAAAAGGCGGATGCAATTATGGCAGGGGATTATCAAGGAATGCAGAATCCTAGCCTTGCCAGGGAATCAGGAGTTTCGGTTTCAAGTGTTAGGCGACTTTTAGACCCTCCCTTGTCTGTAGATCGGATTAAAAAAGCATCCATTTCAGAATTAAGTAAGGTTGATCTGTTTTTGGATATTGGTTTTTTTGGCTATGCTCTGCACGATTTAGCTGAAGCAGGTAGATTGTTCGATCTTGAACTTAACCAATGCACAGTTTCCGATCTTCTTAGAATTCGAATACAACCAGGCCCAAAGGGGTTAGAAAAGGCTCAAACTGTTTTGGGTGCGGCTGTAAGCTCAGGGGTTGAGATAGACTGGTCCCATCCGTTATTAAAAGATAAGGAGCAACTTATTCAATCAAGCGAACTCATAGAAAAAGTTTCCGGTTTAGTTCTGCAAGGTGAAAAACAATATGCTGTGGATCTTGCACTTGGTACAAATTCCAAGGAAGTGATCACCGCCTTACTTTCATTTCATGGTGATGAGTTTTCCTTTCCTAACTGGATATATTGCCTCAATTTCCTTGATCATAGATCATTCTTTTTTCACCTTTTGGTGGAGCTCAACCAACATAAAATAGAAGGTGTTAAGAATCCGCTAAAGCACTGTGAATCTTTGAATTTTGCTGACGATGAATCACTGGTAAATCTGGACTTTCTTTGGGATTGTGAAAATTTAAAGGATTTGAACTTAAAAAATTGTTCATCCCTGGAGGATATTAATGGGCTCAGGCATTGTCCCAATATCACCACTCTTAACCTGGATGGTTGCAATGCGTTGGGCCAATTTGACGCCGTCTCGAATTTGAACAGGCTCGTTAATCTGAGCATCAATGTTAGCCATACTTCAACTGGTTCTGTTGATGGTGTTGAAGCCTGCAAAAAAGCTTGGTGTGTTTTGGCGAAAAATGAAGATGATGAATTCGATGAGTATCAATTTGCTTACACCGGAACCATTGCCAGTGGAGAACCGTACTTAATATTTTCGGATTTGGAGTTTCAGGTATCTGAAGAAGAGCTGGCCCAATTGGAAGAGTGGGGAGATGGTGTATATGACGAAGAATGGTTTAAACCAATCAGGGAGTTATTTGAGGGTAAATGTGAAAAGTGGGGCCCCAGTCTGTGTGTGAAAATTAATGGGCGATGGGCAATCATGGGGTTCTACTCATGGTAATTTAATTTTTTGTATAATGGGCAGTATGTTTAATATATTTTTCCCTGACCGAATTAAACGGTCCGTGAATGCCTGTGAAAAACATGACTTTACCTTCGATGAAGTTTTAAGCACCAAAATCAATCAGTGCGTAGAGGATTTTTTTCTTAAACATTCTTATTCTGAGGAAGAGTCTGCAGACATGGAAAAATTACTCCGAGAATTCATCGAACTCAAAAAGTCTGATGCAGCAAATAACCTAGATGAGAACAAAGGGCGGTTGGATGTTGTTAAAAACTTAAAAAGCCTAAGGAGCTTGGTGTTGAGCTGTTGTGACACTTATTTTTCCATGGAATCTATAGGCGGACTGGAGGAGCTGGAAGAATTGGAGCTTATGGATTGTCAGTCACTCCTTAATCTTGGTGGCCTTGATCGCTTGCATAATTTAAGGAAATTATTACTCAGGGATTGCTTTTCATTGGTTGATATCAGTGCCTTGGCGAATTTAAAAAATTTAGATTTTTTACTCCTGGATAGGACTTTTTCTCTGGCTCAAGAGCAAGTTGATAAACTCGGAGATTCCCTTCCTAATTGTCAGATAATTTGCAGGAAGGAATTTGAATGAGAATTTTCATTCACCGGCGGGGGCTTGATCATGGCCCATATTCTCTAGAGAAAGTACAAAAATTTCTTTCCAACAACCAACTAAGCCCAGAGGATTTTGCATGGTCTTCTGCTTTGGGGAGATCCAATAGCTGGCTGTCTTTGGAACAGTTACTATCAGAACTGGAAAAAATAGATCCCGACTGCCTGACTGGTGTAACTGATGATACGGTGGAATTGCCCAAGCAGTTGCAAAAGATTAAGGACCTACTGGAAAAAGATGAAGCTGAACTGGCATTTGATTTAGTCTGTGGTTTGGGTGCTTCGAATGAGTTAGTCTTTTCCGAACTACTCAAACAATGTAGTATCGATCGCGACGGTAGCTTATTCCTGCCTCCATGGATAAGGTCTTTTTCCCGAGGCATTAATCATACCCGATTTTTTGTTCGTTTGCTTGGAATTTGTCCTGAGTCTGTTGATCTTGATCCAACATTAAACAAGCATTCTATCAAACAATTAAATCTGAAAGACTGGAATTCAGGGATTGAGCCAGAATTGTTGAGGCCTTTCCACAAGATAGAGGTTTTATATTGGGGAGAAACAAGTATTCAAGGTATAGAAGAAATAGCGTTTCTGGAACATCTTCAAACCCTTAACCTACGCGGTGCCGATCAACTTGAAAGTTTAGAAGGTTTACGCTTTTTTGACGAATTAAAATCCTTTTATTTATCCTATGCGGAACAGCTCAAATCCGTAGTGGTTAAAAACTGTAAAATCCTGGAGGTTTTAAACATACATGAATGGGACACTAAATGGGAATACATTGAGTTAAAGGATTGCCCAAAACTTAAGAACATAGATATCACTGCATTAACAATATCTGATGTAGCCACTATCTCCAACTTAAGCGAACTGGAGGTTCTGAATTTTCATGTCTATGCCGAAGGTTCAAACCATGAAATATTCATTTATTTGGAAGATTGCCCCAACTTAAAACAGGCATGCTTTAGCGGTTATGAGATTAAGAGAATTGAAGGATTAAATGATTCCAAAAAATTAGAGGTTTTAGAACTTGAAGAGGTGCAATTGAAAGTATTGGAACTGGCTGGCTGTGCTTCTCTAACGAACATCTGGTTTCATTATGACAATAATTTGGAAATCCTGGACCTTTCCAATTGTCCTTTATTGGAGGAGCTGGACACCGTCCTTAGCCAAATCGAATTCCTGGATTTAAAGAACTGCAGTGATTTGCAATATTTAGATCTTGCATGCTCAAAGAACTTGCAACGACTTAACCTTGAAGGGTGTAATTCACTGATAGAAATCTTTTTACCTCTTAACGAACACAAGCTTAAGGAATTTTCTTGGCCAAAAGAAGCTCCCTCTCTTCGAGACCTTGGAATCAGTCTCAATAATTCGTTTAAAGATCTCAATTTCTTAGAAAATGCAGATGAGCTAGAGACTTTGCATATTTATTGTAATAACGAAGTAAATGATCTTTGCTTTCTTAATTCGCTAAAAAGTTTGGAGCGGTTAAATCTTCATGATCTAGAGGGGATTAGCTCGTTGGACGGTTTAGATGCTGTCTCGGAAACCTTGTCACATCTGGCAATGTATGGGCTCGATTCTTTGGCCGAATTTGAAATTACCTGTGGTTTTCCTCAACTTGTTGAACTAAATCTTTTGGCATTGGAAATACAGAATTTGAACTTTTTGGAGCAAATGCCCAATCTTCAGGTTTTGGAATTAAACTGCCCCGGACTGAATGATTTTTCTGGATTATCAAATCTATCAGCTTTGGAAGAGTTGGAAATGGATCAATTCCATGAAGAGGATCTTGCTTGCCTAACCCATTGTTACAGTTTGTTAAATCTTAGCATTTATCGAGCAGATTTACTTACTTCTCTCGAATCTATTCAGGAATTAAAACAGTTAGAGAGTCTATTCTTACAAAATTGCGATGAAATAACCAACCTTGCCCCCCTGGTTAATTTACCCAATCTAAAGTCTTTGGATTTGGGGCTTAAAGATAACGCAATTGTGAAAGACTTTTCGGTTTTGAGAAATTTGACTGACCTTAGAGATCTAACTGTTTGCAGTGATTTGCTGGTTGATGTTTACTGGATGGTTGGCCTGGTAAACTTGAAAGAAGTAAACTTTTGGAATTGTTCAAAACTTTCCAGCCTTAATGGGTTTTCGACTCTTTCTGATTTACGCCAATTAAATTTGTCCTGTTGCTCATCCATTAAAGATGTTGATGCATTGTCTGGATTGACCGATCTAAACGAATTGTACTTAAGCAACTGCGAAGATCTTTCCTGTATCAATGGGCTCAAGAGCCTGATTAATTTGGAGTATCTTGATCTGACAGGTTGTGACTCAATTCCTTCACCACAAAAGGAAGAAATTGATGCAATTCTAACGAATTGCTATGTAGAGTATGATTGATCGTTGATCGCTAAAGACTCCGCCAATTAAATTTAGATCATATTTCATGTAGACACTATTTGTCTTCCAAGGGTTGTATCATAGTTTAGATGAGCTTTTCTTCCTTTGAGCATTCTGGAGATTCTTTTTCCGATTCCTTGAATAATGATAAATCAGCAGGGTGGGGACTGCCCGCATTAATTGGTGGTGCCTTGGGGTGGATGTTGGGAAGTAATTTTACCATTTCAAATACTCCAAGTAATTCACGCCAGAATATGGGATTTACTGATCTTGATTTTACCCGAGAAGAGAAAGAATTCATTTCTCAACTATGGAGGTATGAAGAAGAAATATTAAAAGCCTGGGAGAAGCAGGATTGGCTAAGGCTTTATTTATTAACTATCTTAGCCGAGAAATCTTTAAGTTCGACCTGGAGCAAGTTTATACCAGGTAATTCGTCATTTTTGCCCACGCCGGGTTTTGCCGAAAGTATTCAATCACCAATCATGAAATTTTGTGAGCTTTGTCAAGAAGCTCTAAAGCTTGAGTTTGATGAACTGATTCCCCTGAACATTAGGCAAGACCTGGACAGTAAATCCATTTATTTGGATTACGATGATATGTCTTTAACCGTCGAGGGTGAGCGACTGTGATGAAAAATTAAACGAACTGTGTCTTAATAATTATGATAAATATATTTTTACCCGATGAAAACGCTGGCTTTTTTGGTACCATAACTCATTGGTGTTTTATTGGATTTTTAGCCTGTTTTTTAATAGATGCCCCAACAGTCGCTGGCTTTTTGTTGTTATTTTGTATTTGCGGGCTGTTTCTTATGCTTCTCTTTGATTAAAAATCTCAATGCATCTTCTATCATTTGCATTTATTTGATTTCAGAACAATCATTACACTTTTAGGTAATGAGATTATAATTTTGTAAATGAAACTTTCGATTACTGCAGAAGTTCATCTAATTGCCAACTATCCGGAAAGGTCAAAAGCACTCGAGAATATCTTCAAAGAAGACTACTTTGGTGAAATACCAGCTTCGACAGCTCAGAAACAATTATGTGTAAATCATCCCCCTCAAGAATTTCAGGATGAAAATTTTGGCCGTGATCTGAAAAGGCTGGAATAAGTTCAAGCCTCTTAGGCAATGGCAGAGACGATTTAGTCGATCACATTTTGGAGAACTTTCCCAATCCTTTGTATTACGAACTAAAGAATGATCTTTAGGAACTAATTAGGAATTTTTATCGAATCTGAATCCTCAGAGTCAAATTTCTTTAAGACTGTTTAATCTGGTTTTATTACCAAGTTTGAAATCCTAATAATTTAATTGAGTAAATTTCTGAAAAGTGACGAACTTCAATTATGTATACCTATAAAATTGAAGACCAGTGGAGCCAAAATGCTATTAAGTACATAGAGATAAGAGAATTGCTCATGAAGGGTACCCTTTCACCCTATGATTTCGTTAAAGCAGGGGACGGTGTTGCAACTATGATATGCAAGCATAGTGATTTTGAAGAACAAGCTTTCCAGGATTGGGGGAAATTAAGGGGAATACGAACAAAATTAAACACCCTATGGAAGGGTCAACTAGACGCTATTATGTCGGGTATTGTTGAGAGAGTAGGCCCTGATCAATCTGTGAACCCAATTGGCGGAGAGACCATTCTTGGTGATATGAGGTCGAAAATAGATGATGCCGACATTATAGAACTGGTTGATCAGTTTTGCCGCTCAAAGATTGAGGAAGGTGCACTTGATAATGAAATTAAATGGAGAACTAATGGAGGAGCCCCTCACACCATAGAAAACCTCTCATTTGCAAGTGATGGTAATCATCTAGGGGGAGAGCAATTTGAAGAAAAAGTAAATTTAGTAAAAAGTTGGGTAAACCGAATTCCTTTAAGTGATAAACCACTTGTTTGTTATGTTTTTAAATCCGATTCACAGGTATTGTATGTCGGACAAACTGTAAATTTGGTGGATCGCTTTTTTAATGGACATTTTGTAAGCGAAAAAGATGGCATCAATGGTAGAAGATTTTGTCATGAATCCAGTGCCATTGAGGTTTACATCGTAAATGGAACAATTGGCGGGCGTTATGGACTTGATAATTTTGAAAGTCTTATGATTTACAGGCATGGAGCACCTGAAACCAATAATAAGCCCAAGTATAACGAGTCTTCTGGGGTTAATTTAAACCGTGGACCAGTATATAAATTGCAACATTTTATTACCAAGGAGGTAGACGAATTAAAATCCTAGTTATACCAAATGAGACTGGTGGTTAGGTGTGTTCTTTAAAGTTCAGTAAATTATTTCAAACAAAAATTTATCATTGATCAAAAAAAGCAAAGTTTTGAAATTGGTGAACGAAAGGAAATTTGAATTTGCTTTTGATTTGGTTTTGGGTGCAAACGATCCGGGTTTGTATGCTGATTTACTTAATGGGGCCGAAGTAAATAGTGGTGTACTAATTACTCCAGAATGGGTTGGTTGGGAAGGTGATCGAAATTCTTTCTTTCTGAAAATTCTTAGTGATGCTCCAGAAAACGAACTGGTAGCCAGCTTAAGATCACATACAGAGCTATTAGAACTGAGATTCTTTAAAAATGAAAAGTTCCCCATGGAGGTATTGCAGTTTAAAAACCTTCAATATCTTCATCTCAGAGGAGGAAAATTTGGTACTTTGCCTCCTGAAATAGGAGCATTACATAACATCAGAGATTTAAACCTGGAATGTGTGGGTCTTCACTCCCTTCCTGGTGAATTTGAAAATCTAAAAAGATTACGTCGTCTTGATTTAAATGGTAACGATTTCTCCTCCCTGTCTTCAAATTTACAGGTTCTGTGTAAGCTTGATTCCCTGGAAATACTAATGCTCAGTTATAATAATATAGCAGAATTTGAGACATACGACTGGTTGAAGCTGAAAAAGCTTTCAAGTGTTACCATCAATGGGAATATGCTTTGCCATGAGACGCTAACGAAAGTTTTCGATGTAGCCTCCACAAGGACAAATGGACTGATAGAGCTTTTTCTTGATGGATGCGGTATTCATGACATTCCTTCGATAAGTTCAGGATTTGATAATTTGATAAAATTAGATTTAGCAAACAATGCCATCACAGAATTGCCAGGATGGATTGAAAAATTACCGAACCTTAAATGGTTGAATTTGGAGGGTAACCCAATCAATACCTAAGAAATTTGAATAACTTTAAATGTGACCATAGGTCTATTCGAAAACAAAAACTCTTTGTCATTGAGTAGGGTAGGGGAGGGGTAGCAGGAATTAAATAATTCCTTTAATGCTTATCTGTCAGATATTTGCATTATTGCTTCAAGTCTCGCAGTAAACCCTTTATTGACACTAATTTAACTCCGTACTTCCCAAATAAAACCGAGTTCGAACGATGATCGCGGGTTATTGCTGGAGCACATACATATGCTGCATTTCCTTCAACTGTATGCATCATAAACAGTGCAGATCCAAGAACTGATGGGAAATCAAGAATTTCAGCGTATATCAGAATAGGGATTCTTTGCTTTCCTCTCCGAATTATCAAATCAGCGTTATCTGTTCGACTGGTTCTTGAAAGTTCATAGCCATTGGAAAGAAGTTTAGCCCCAACTTCTTTAATTAAATATTTTTTTTCGCGGAGAAGGGGCTGTTGTTTACATCGATTGGTTTTGAGGTAATCAGATTTTCGAGCCTTTTGCAAAAAGATGGCTTCCTTTTCAGAGAGTTTGAGCGTTTTTATGAGCCTATTCAAAGTCTCTGGTTGGGGGAGATTCTTTCCGTTCATTATGTCATACAGTGAAGGTCTGCTTAGTTTGGCATGACGGCATATTTCAGAAACAGTCAGGGAGGACTTCTGAATCTCTATTTTGAGGTTTTGAGCTAGTTCAATCACCTTTATAGTGTCATGTATCTAATTTATGTAAGGCAAAATAAATTACAACTATTTTATTTTTTATGAATCAATACTTGTAAGACAAAACTACTTACAAAACAAATATAAGATCAGATATAAGGTTTATAAAAAAAATTATAAAATATTAATAGTTATTTATGTCATTTATAAAATATCGAAAATATTTATTGTAAGTACAACTGCCTTACTTTATGAGGAATTTAGTTTGATTTTAAGAATACTAATTATTATTGAGTTCATTTGCCTGATCATCAATGAATCAGCTTTTCTATAAAAGTGCATTTGGGTAAAAAAATTTTCGAATCGCTAAGGACAAATCCATTCCGATTATTACTTACTGATTATGCATTACCTAAGGGAAAAGGTTTCCGTAGAGGAATTGTGCTCGGACTTTCCCTTCTCTTAGCGAAAGAGCTGGGCAACCATAAAAAAGGCACCTGCATTGGCGTTGTTTTACCTCCTGGTATTGCTGGCTTTGTGGCAAATTTTGCTGTCTTATTTAGCGGTCATGTCCCTGTAAATTTAAACTTTACACAAGGGTACAATATGAACCGTGAAATTTTAGAAGATGCCAGTATAAGTTTTATTTTAACCGCTTCTGGTATGTTGAAAAAACTCCCAGATTTCCCCTGGCCAGAGCAAAAGATGATGGTTGATGAGTTTTTGCTTAAACAATCGAGAAGACCGGCGGTTGTTTTGCTCACTCTTTTTAAGGCTTTGTTATTTCCAAATCGAACCCTTTCTGATTGTAGGATTTGTTCATCGGGTGGTGATGAGCAGTCAGTATTGTTATATACAAGTGGTAGTTCTGGTAAACCCAAAGGAGTACCGTTATCCCATAGAAATATTCTGGCAAATTGTAATCAGTTGTATGATCTCGAACTTTTTAAAAACCAGCCTAAAGTGTTAGTTAACCTTCCGCTTTTTCATAGCTTTGGTCTTACAGTGGGAATGTTTTTTTCAACACTTCGTGGTTTGCCTTTAGCGACAGCACCATCTCCTTTGGATCATAAATTAAATCTTAGGATCATTGCAGAACAGAAAGTACAAATTCTTTTGGGCACTCCTACTTTTTTAAGGGGCTATTTAAAAAAATCCAAAGAGGGGCAACTAAACAGCATTAGATATGTCGTTGCTGGGGCAGAAAAAAGTCCGCAGTCCTTTCGGCAACGATGGGAGAATGAGTTGAGTTGTGAGTATTTGGAAGGATACGGCTTAACTGAGACATCACCAGCACTCTCTTTTAACTTGCCTGGCCCTGGAAAGAAGAGCGGTTCCGTCGGTCGGTTATTGAAGGGAGTTGAGTGCCGCACAATAGATCCGGAAAGTGGTGATATTACTCCTTTGGCAGAGGGGGGAATACTATGTTTTCGTGGGCCAAATATATTTGCTGGATATTGGCAGGATGCTGAACATTCGAATAAGGTGCTCGATGAGAATGGTTGGTTCAAAACTGGCGACCTGGGAAGACTCGACCGAGACGGTTTTCTTTGGATCGAAGGGAGGAGTTCCCGTTTTTCTAAAATTGGGGGAGAAATGGTGCCTCACGGACGGGTGGAGGAAGAAATAATAGAGCTTTTGGAAATTTGCCAAACAGAAGATC
>ENA-UOXV01001707-UOXV01001707.1-marine-metagenome-genome-assembly--contig:-NODE-1707-length-29975-cov-4.991544_pt1 | contig 29975 bp, 22 predicted proteins | sample MGYA00238165_ERZ766961 | MGnify/ENA primary metagenome ERZ766961 (study PRJEB28924, sample SAMN03173240) | marine metagenome | biome: Marine; feature: Water; material: Subsurface seawater | place: North... | reverse complement strand
CTGCAGCCAAGAGGATCAATAAATCGCCAGAGAGGGGTAGAGTTTTCGCTAGAAGTTGCTCAGAGTGTTCGTCTATAAAATTAGTATGTAAAACAGGCTTCAGAAAAGCTTTATGCCTTACTAATCTCGTTAAAAACGATTGGTTAGACACTAAACCCGCGATCTCTGTCTCGGTTAATGCAGAAGTTAAGATACGTAAAGCCTCTGTTCTGTTAGAACCGTGGGCGCTCAACTTAGCAATCATGGGATCGTAGTAAACAGACACAGTGTCACCTTTACGAACCCCGCAATCAATTCTCACCTTTTTCGAGGGAAGTTTTAAATGAGATATTATACCTGTTTGAGGACGAAAATCAGTAGGGTCTTCTGCATATAATCTAGCCTCAAAAGCATGGCCATTTTGCTTAATTTCTTCTTGCGTTAGTGGCAAAGCTTCACCGTTAGCAACCCTTATTTGCCATTCCACCAGATCAACACCTGTGATCAGCTCGGTAACCGAATGCTCCACTTGTAATCGCGTATTCATTTCAATGAAGTAAAACCCTTCTTGGTTCAAAACAAATTCAACCGTGCCCGCCCCTTGGTATTTAATTGTCTGAGCTACAGTCAAAGCCGTTTGGAAAAGTGCCCGCCGAATATCTGATGAGATCTCGGGCGCAGGTGCTTCCTCTAAAACTTTTTGGTGTCTCCTTTGAATAGAACAGTCGCGTTCGAATAAGTGAACAAGATTGCCAAATTTATCACCAAAAATCTGCACTTCTACATGACGTGGTTTTTTTATATATTTTTCAATTAGCAAACGATCATCGGCAAAAGCTGCTTTAGCCTCCTTTTGCGCCAGGGTTAACGACTCATCAATATTTTTTGAGGACTCGACCAGACGCATCCCACGACCACCGCCTCCCGCACTTGCCTTTATTAATACAGGATATCCAATTTCTTCAGCACGCGCCTTTAAATAGTCTAAGCTCTGTTCACACCCATGATATCCGGGCACTAAAGGTATATTCGCTTTAGCCAAGACCACTTTAGAAATTGCCTTCGACCCCATATCGTTAATATTGGAGGCAGATGGCCCAATGAAAATAATACCAGCTTTCATACATGCGTCGGCAAAACTAGCATTCTCCGATAAGAATCCGTAACCAGGATGAATGGCGTCACTGTTAGTATCTACTGCAGCATTAATGATTGAACTAATATTTAGATAGGAGTCAGCCGCCTGAGAGCCGCCTATGTGGACAGCTTGGTCACAAGAGTTAACATGTAATGAGCCTTTGTCTATGTCCGAATAGACAGCTACGGTTGCAATTCCCATAACCTTTGCAGTACTAGCTATCCGACATGCTATTTCACCTCTATTAGCAATTAATATTTTTCGAATCATTTTGATCCCCAAACAAACCTTGGCTCGAATTGCAATGTAAGACTGCGCATAAAGTTTAAGTCTCTGTTGTATGCAAATTCTTGCTACAATCCAAATAAATAAGTTTGCTTTTTTACCTAAGAGAATTCTCAAATATATTGGTGCTTCCCCATTTAAATTATTTTCAAAATTAATTGAGCTTGAAGACGCACTTGAAACCATACAATAGAGGTTACATGTAAGGGGTGGGTGAAGGTTTATGCAATGGTTTATAAATCTTCACATTTCCTACTCCACAATCATTATCTAATAAAAATTGGATGCTCCAATATGGCCCCAACCTCAAATTACAATGTGTCTTCTAAAGACAGTAAAAATAAAGATTGGAAAACCATCAAAACGTTGATGCCGTACTTATGGCCAAAAAAGGAGTGGGGTATAAAAGTTCGAGTTTTGACAGCACTAACCTGTTTGGCACTCGCAAAAATAGCTACCGTAATGGTGCCCGTCTTTTATAAAGATGCAGTAGATTTAATCTCTCAAGATCAAACATTTGTTATTTCTGCTCTCTTTGGGATACTAACCGCATACGCGATTGCACGTATAGCTCAACAAGGCTTTGCGGAATTACGCGAGTTCTTTTTTGCCCGGGTTGGTCAGCGTGCTATTCGTAAAGTAGCTTTAAAGACATTTAGACACCTACACTCGCTATCCTTACGGTTTCATCTAGATCGGCAAACGGGGGGATTATCTAGGGCTATTGAACGTGGCATTAAGGGAATAGAATTTCTTCTCAATTTTATGCTTTTTAGCATCTTACCGACATTAGCTGAAATAATTTTAGTTTGTGGTATTCTTTGGGCGCTTTTTGATTTCTGGTATGCTTTCGTAGTTTTCATAACTGTTTCTATTTATGTTGGTTTTACAGTTACGGTAACTGAGTGGCGTATGAAATTTCGCCGCCGAATGAATGATATGGATTCTAAAGCAAATACGCGAGCGATTGATAGCCTATTAAACTATGAAACAGTCAAATATTTCGGTAACGAGGAGCACGAGGCCAAACGTTTTGACCGAGCACTTCGGCGCTATGAAAACGCCGCTGTTAAAAGTAAAACTACCCTATCTTTAGTAAATATTGGCCAGGGTTTTATTATATCAATAGGGCTCACACTCGTAATGGTAATGGCCGGCCTCGACATTGAAAGCAAAGAAATGACGGTAGGCGGTTTTGTTATGGTTAACACCTATCTACTTCAGCTATTCATACCCCTAAATTTTTTGGGTTTTGTATACAGAGAAATTCGACAATCTTTAACTGATATGGAGGCAATGTTTAATCTTCTAAGCGAAGAAGTCGAAATCGAAGATCCTATTGATATCAATCCGTTAAAGGCGACCGGTGGAAGCCTTCTTTTTCATAACGTTCATTTTGCCTACAAACCTAATCGTCTAATATTGCAAGGTATAAGTTTTAGTGTGAAAAAAGGAGAAACACTCGCTATTGTCGGAATGTCAGGAGCCGGAAAATCGACGATTGCACGACTACTATTTAGATTTTACGACGTAACATCAGGAAAAATCGAAATCGATGGCCGAGACATAAGAGAAACAAGCCAGAAAAGCCTCCGAAAAGTAATAGGCGTTGTTCCTCAAGATACAGTTTTGTTCAATGATTCTATTTTTTACAACATTGCTTATGGCAAACCAGAGGCTTCTCCGTCCGAAGTTGAGAATGCGGCTCGATTAGCAAGCATACACGATTTTATTATGACACTTCCAGATGCATATAATACATCCGTGGGGGAACGCGGACTAAAATTATCAGGCGGGGAAAAACAGCGCATCGCAATAGCGAGAACAATATTAAAAAAACCAGAGATATATCTTTTCGATGAAGCAACATCGGCTTTAGATTCGCATACAGAGAAACAAATACAGGCTAGCTTAGCGAAAATATCAAAAGATCACGCTACGCTAATTATAGCACACAGGCTCTCAACAGTTGTGGAGGCGGATGAAATTATAGTGCTGAAAAATGGAGAGATCGCCGAACGTGGCCGGCATCTACAGCTTTTAATTGAAAAAGGAATCTACTCTGAAATGTGGAATAAACAACAAAAAACTGCAGAATCAATTCCACTTAAAGATCAATCTATTTTAAATAGCTCCGTTTAACAAAATTTATTTTGAAGCGACACTAAACTTCTATTTAATGCAGATTATCGGTTTTTAACCGATAATATTTCTATCAATAAATTTTTTATTACTTATTTCTAGCCAATCTCGACATTAAATTTCGTCTCTGCCATACTCAGTAGTTTTAAGCCTACCCTACAAGGTGCACAGCGAGGGAGACGGAGGCTATGTCCAGAAACCCAAAGCAAGTTTTGAAAGCTATGGAAGCCCTAGAGCAGAAAGTTCTATGGCTATCTATGTGGACTATTCATAATGCTAATCATATTAGAAAAAATTTAGACGGCTTGAAGGTAGGAGGGCACCAAGCGTCATCAGCTTCAGTCGCCACAATAATGACTGCATTATATTTTGATATCTTAAACCCCGAGGACAGAGTTGCAGTCAAGCCTCATGCCAGCCCAGTTTTTCATGCAATTCAATACATGATGGGACGACAATCTAAGAGCGCCTTAGAGAGATTCCGAGCATTGGGTGGCGCTCAATCCTACCCTTCAAGAGTTAAAGATACAGATGAGGTCGATTTCTCCACAGGCTCCGTAGGTCTAGGCGTAGCAATGACACTTTTTGCTTCGATGGTACAGGATTTCACCCGGCTCCATAAATTAGTCCAAACATCCAACCAAGAAACAAGCTCAACAGGCCGTATGATAGCTGTTATGGGCGATGCTGAATTAGATGAAGGCAACGTATATGAAGCAATGTTGGAGGGATGGAAATATGACGTTAGAAACTTATGGTGGATCATAGACTATAATCGGCAAAGTTTGGATGGAGTAGTTTCCGATGGTTTATTTAAAAAAATACAAGAATTTTTTAGCAATGTTGGTTGGAATGTAGTTTTACTAAAATATGGGAAGAAACTAGAGCGAGTTTTCTCGCTACCCGGTGGAGACGTTTTAAGAGACTGGATCGATGATTGCCCGAACGATTTGTACAGTGCATTAACGTATAAAGGCCAATCAGGAGAGAAAAGCGTATGGCGCGCGCCATTAAAGAAAGATCTGCGAGGTGTCCACGGAATAAAATCTATACTAGAGGATCATGACGATGAAATGCTTCATCTGCTCATGACGAACTTAGCAGGCCAGGATATGGAGTCTGTATTAGAAGCTTTTAATGGCGTTCAAGATGACACTCCCCAGTGCTTTATAGCATACACGATCAAAGGATACGGTACCCCCTTAGCAGGACATCGGGATAATCACGCAGGGCTAATGACGCCTGAACAAATGGATGTTTTCCGAGACGAGTTAAATATTCCCCATGGAGAAGAATGGTCACCCTATGATCATATCGGAATTGCATCCAATGAAGCGGAACGATGGTGTCTTGATAGTCCATTCAATCAAAAACAATCTAGGGTTTATGATGCAGCAAAAGTACCAATTCCCGACACTTTATCTAATAAATATCGTAACAAAATTTCAACCCAAGCGAGCTTTGGAAATATCCTTCATGAATTAAGCCGGGGCAATACGGCCCTCGCTAGCAGAATAGTTACCACTTCTCCAGATGTATCCGTATCGACTAATTTAGGTCCATGGGTCAACCAACGTGGCGTGTTCAGCCTTGACGTACGAAATGATGTATTTCGTGATGAAAAAGTAGCATCCGCCCAAAAATGGTTGCGGCATGGGGGTGGGCAACATATGGAGTTGGGAATTGCCGAAAATAATCTATTTATAATGTTGGCAGCACTTGGACTTTCAGGTCCTGTTTTTGGGACACGCTTGCTGCCAGTGGGAACTCTTTACGATCCCTTCATAGCTCGTGGTTTAGACGCTCTGAATTATGCATGTTACCAAGATGCTCGATTTATGTTGGTGGCCACACCGGCCGGCATCACGCTAGCACCAGAGGGAGGGGCTCATCAGTCTGTATCTACTCCCTTAATAGGCATGGGACAACCAGGTCTGATATCTTTTGAGCCCACTTATGCAGATGAACTGGCTGTTATTATGAAATGGGGCTTCGAATATATGCAGGAAGATGAGGGGGGATCTATTTATTTAAGACTTTCCACTAGGACCATTAACCAACCACAACGAACGATAACGCCTCAATTAGAAAAAGATATTCTGGGGGGCGCATATTGGATGATTGAACCAAATAAAGACAGTCCGTTGGCGATAATATATACAGGAACAGTCGTTCCAGAAGTATTGGATGCATTCAACGATTTAAAAGAGGATATACCCGGTTTAGGTTTATTATCGATAACATCTTCTGATCGGCTTTATCACGACTGGCAAAGATCGCTAACAATTAGTGAGAACCGAGAGCAACCGCATCTTGAGCGTCTTTTTTCGCGACTTAATAGGAAGGCGGCACTTATAACTGTTCAAGATGGTCACCCGGCTAATTTATCATGGATTGGGGCAACAACAGGGCGAAGAGTATACCCTCTTGGATTAACTGAGTTCGGTCAGTCCGGTAACCTCCCAGATCTCTTTCGCACTTATAAAATTGACGCTGATGCCATTATTCAAATGGCTGCAAGAGCGAGCATTGATCTAGCTTCTCCGAGATAATGGACGTGCCATTTAAAATAGCTTTTCAGCCCATTTTAGATCCTCTGGACGATTGATGTTAAAAAATGGATCTACCTCTTTAAATTTAAATTTCACTACCTTCAAGTTATAACAGCTTGTCCATTCATCTATCTTTCTAACTCCATCTTCTGTCACTGCTTTCTTTAATTGATCATATAGAGATACGGGCCAGATACCAAAGACAGGATGGCGCCTATCTCCTGAGGATGCACACGCTAATTGCACGCCATCTTTTGTAACTGCACCATAGAGTTTAGATGCGAGATCCATTGGAAAAAATGGTGTATCAGCTGGGAAGGTAACCAACCACTCACAGTTGGGACGATGCTTCATGCTCCACTCCAAGCCCGTTAGGACACCTGCTAAAGGACCTGCAAAGTTTTCGGCTTGATCTGAAGCAACGGGAAGATTGTATTGGTCAAAACGATCGGCATCACCATTGACATTCAGCAGTAAGTCATTGACTTGCGGAGAAGCCCGGTCAATTACATGTTGTAAAATTGTTTTTTTCCCCAACTTCAACAGGCACTTGTCCCCACCGCCCATTCTTCGCGATTTACCGCCCGCCAACAACACACCCAAAATATTTGCAGAAACCATTTTATCTAACCGTCCGTCTCAATACTCGACTTGCGTTTCATATTCTTTGGCTCAGACTTAACCTCTTTTAAATTTGCATCGTATAAAATTCTTTCCATCCCACTTAGTACAGTAAATCTGCGTCCCTTCGCCCTACCTATTAATGTTAAACCCGCTTCTATAGCTAATTCAACACCCCAAGCTGTGAAACCTGATCTCGATATCAAAATCGGAATTCCCATTTGAACAGTCTTAATAACCATTTCACTCGTCAACCGACCAGTAGTATAAAAAATCTTATCCTCCGCAGATATCCCTTTTAAGCACATATACCCCGCTATTTTATCAATAGCGTTATGACGACCAACATCTTCCATATATACCAATGGTTGATCTTCTCGACATAATACACAGCCGTGAATAGCACCTGCCTTTAGATATAAACTGGGTGTAGAGTTAATTTTTTGGGACAAAGAGTAAAGCCATGTTGTTTTTAAGATAGTTGATGAGCTTATGGATATCTTCTCGAACTTCTCCATTAAATCCCCAAAAACTGTTCCTTGTGCACAACCCGATGTTAAGGTTTTTTTCTTTAATTGCTGTTCAAAGTCAGTCTCTCTTTTCGTACGGACAACAACAACATCGATATCACTGTCATAGTCAATTGAAATTATTTCATCATCCATGCGTAACATATTCTGATTTAACAAAAACCCAACCGCTAACATGTCTGGATAATCACCAACAGTCATAACTGTCACGATCTCTTGGCCATTTAGAAAAATTGTCAATGGACGCTCGATCACAACAGATGTTATGATCTTCATTCCCTCCTGATCTTGCCCAACTACACTTTGAGTAAGTGATGGGTTTTCTGGAAGAGGGCATAAAATATAATCTTCAAACACTTTTTGCATAGAAAACTCACTCAAAATAAAACGATAAAGACTAGGATAAATTATATATCCTTCTTATTTAATACGCTCAGCAGGAAATCATACCAAAATTTTTATTTTCGAGCATCTTCCAAAATAATATCAGAAGCCTTCTCTCCAATCATTATCGTTGCTGCGTTTGTATTTCCAGATACCGTTGTGGGCATTACTGAAGCGTCCACTACCCTTAACTTTCCTAATCCATGAACGCATAACCTCTCATTGACAACGGCATTTCTATCATTCCCCATTCGGCATGTGCTGGTAGGGTGCCAGTTAGATTGAATGATATCTCTAGCTGCTTCTAGAAGGTTTGCCTCGCCTTCAATACTTTTCCCTGGGGTTAATTCTTTTTCAAAAAAATCACGCATGGACTCTGCTTCCATCAACTTGCGACAAATCGTCATCGCTAATACTGCTGACTTTCGATCCTCTTCAGTTTCCAATAAATTATGAAAAATAGCTGGTGCTTCTTTTGGGTCACTTGATTTTATATGAACCCAACCGCGGCTTTGAGGACGAAGTAATGTTGCACCTAATGTAACACCTGGGTAGATATCTAATTTCCTAGCTTCCAAACTTTCATACGTTCCTGGAAACACTTGTATTTGCAGGTCAGGTGAGGACAGCTCCTCTCGTGTTTTTGTAAAGGCACTGATCGGAAGCGTAGGCATGCTTAGAACCCCTGACCTCTTGAACAGATATCTCAGTGCTGAATAAACTGCACGGAAACCATGTACTTGTTCGTTAAATGTGACTGGTTGGGCTATGCGCCAACGCATTCTTATAATTTGATGGTCCTGTAAGTCGTGCCCAACACCACTCAAATCATGAATAACCTGTATTCCAAAGTTTTTGAGACGCTCTGCTTGTCCCACGCCGGATAATTCCAATAATTGCGGTGAGTTAAAGGCTCCTCCTGATAATATAATTTCACATCTAGCATTTGCTACGTGTGAAGCGCCATCAACCAAATAACTTAGCCCCGACGCCTCTTTCCCTGTGAATAATATTTTTTCTGCTAACGCTCCCGTTAAGATATTTAGATTAGCTCTTTTTTTAATAGGATCCAAAAATGCCCGAGCCGAGCTGCATCGTCGTCCATTTCGAATTGTTGCCTGATGATACCCAATTCCTTCTTGATCTAAACCATTAATATCATCGTTTTGGGGAATACCAATTTCTATGCCCGCCTTAATCAGTGCGTCACATAATTTATTCGGCTCGGATAAATCAGATACAGAGAGTAACCCTCCAGCACCTCTTAGTTCGCTAGCTCCTCTTGAATTATCTTCAGACTTCTTAAAATAAGGCAATACATCGTCATAGGACCAGCCTCTGTTACCAAGTTGAGCCCAATGATTAAAATCATCTACTTGGCCTCGCACGTAAACCATACCATTAATGGAGCTAGACCCCCCAAGAACACGCCCCCGAGGCAAAAAATATGCTTGATTTCGGCAATATGGTTCAGGCTCACCCTGATAGCACCAATTCACAGCCGGATTATTAACGTTTTTTCCAAACCCTAGCGGGATATGAACCCAAAAGTTTGTGTCAGTTGGGCCAGCCTCGATTAATAATACGCTAGTACTCGGATCCGCGGACAGTCTATTAGCCAAAACGCATCCCGCAGACCCAGCTCCAACGATTATGTAATCATAATCCATGTCCAATCCCCCCATCAACTTTTAGTAAGCTTATGGTGATGGAGCTCTTCGGAACTTACAATCACCTGCGTGATTGATTAACTTTTCCAGGCAACATCCAGCCTTCTGAATCAGAAGTTGCTTTATTTTAAAGAAATACGTTTTATCGTCATCAACTTTTCAAGAATACCTGTTTACCATATCGGAAAATTTATCAAGCATTGGCAGTATGATTTCCGCCTTCTCAGAAGGTAACCCAAAAACCACTCTATCTATTCCAGCATCTGCCGTTTTAGCTACTAGATCGCTCTCTGGTTGAAGGCCAAACGAAGTCACGGGTATATCATCTGGTTCTCTACCTGCCTCAACAGCCATTTGTCGAAACCGAGGTAATAGTTCAATAACATCTACTCGATCACCAATCGGCATCCATCCGTCTCCATAAGAGATTGCCCGTCTAGCTCCATATGGAAAACCACCTCCAACAATAATAGCTGGATATGGTTTCTGAATGGGTTTAGGCCAAGTCATCATTGGCCCAAAATCAACGCTATCACCATGAAACTCTGGTTGATTTTGAGTCCAAATATTACGCAACGCCTCTACGCGTTCATCCATAAGTTTAAACCGCCCTTTGAAATCGACGGTCCCATGATCCGCCATTTCCTCAGCATTCCAACCGCCACCAACCCCAAACAGAAAACGGCCATTTGATATCTGATCAAGTGTAGCAACCTCTTTTGCAAGCTGAATAGGGTCGCGTTGCACCACCAGACAAATCCCCGTCGCTAGTTTTATACGTTTTGTGACGGATGCCGCAGCACCTAGCGAGACGAATGGATCCATGACATCGTAATACATCTTAGGGAGTTCACCTCCTCCCGGCCATGGAGATACTCGTGGTAAAGGTATATGAGAATGCTCAGGAAGCCAAAGCGATTCCAATCCTCGTTCCTCAACCGCAATTGCTAACTCATGTGCCGCAATAGAGTAGTCAGTCGTGAACATCATAACACCAAACTTCACAATACCCTCCCCTTATCTACGAAATCAATATCAATTAGGTACGTTTTTAGGTTCTTTATTGAACTGCGACACCAAACTTATTTCATAAAAATTTAGTTTGCAAGATGCCCGCGAGCCGTTTCCAATAGCTCAGTAATCTCGACGGCGCCTTCTTTTAAATCACACATGACAGGAGTATTTTTTTCAATCGCCGTTAAAAATTGTTTGAAGCATTTTTCGAGCAATATTACCGGTGTAATATTCGGGCATCTTTTAGTAGTGATGCCTTCCACAAATGGAGTAAATCCTCCTTGGGTCTTCTCATACTGAACCTTCGAGACCTCCATCGTATTTTTATTGAAATCGAATTCAATTGATCCTTTATCACCGATCAAAGTAAACTCTTTCCTTGTAATTGATCCAGCTAGATAGGGGTCTAGTTGCTTCCCTCCGAACATAATTCCAAGCCTCAAAAAACCTTTTATATTTCTCGGATAATTAAGTCGAAGATGGATTATATCCGGCACAATGCCGCCCAGTAGCTTATCGCCTGTAGTCTCAAAGCTATTGGGTTTCCCTTCTGAGAAAAACCTCATGAGGTCGAGCATGTGTACACCGTCGTTCTCTAATATAGTTGAATCTGACCGCATACGCTTCCATCCTGTGAAAACTCCATCCATCGCTTTCAGATTGCCAATCTCTCCAGTATTTAATATTTCTTTAGCTTCAATTACTAAAGGGTGAGCTCTTAGAACAAACTGAATTTGGACTGGTGTATTATTCTTGATTGAAAGTTCACTCAACCTTTTTGCTTCGGTTAATAACTTTACTGCCGGTTTCTCTATAATAGTCGGAATTCGCTTTAATAACGCTGCTGCCGCTATCGAATAATGAGAGTTTGATGACGATACGATATCGACTATATCGGCCCTAGAAAGTAAATCGTTAAAATCTCCTTTGATGTCCTGTTCTGCAAATCCCATTTTCAGAGCTAAAGCTCGGGCAACGGGGTCCACCTCAGCCAACAATAAATGGGGTTTTGGGGATATGGCTCGCCAAGCAACAGCATGCTGTTGCCCAAAGGCACCAAAACCACAGAGTAAAATATTAGGCTGCATCGTATCGCTATGCTAAGGAGAACCCTTCATAACCATTAGCAACAACGGATTTACAACGTTCAACATATCTCGGGAACCCTCCAATGTATGGTGTAAAAACCCTTGGTTTTCCGGGAACGTTAGCACCCACATACCAAGATGCACAAGTAGAGCGCAGTGATAAATCGGCTACTTCGTTTACATGGACGCCCCAGTTCAACTCCGCTTCTAGCTCGGGTTCAATCTTTGAATGCCCATTCTCTCGCATATACGATATGCAATCAGAAATGAAATTCACATGTTGCTCTATCGACGGTAGCATATTAGTTAAAACTGATGGGCTCCCAGGGCCCGTTACAGTGAACATGTTAGGAAACCCATTAGTCGTAAGCCCCAAGTACGTCTGGGGTCCACCATCCCATTTTTCTTTTAAAGACCTCCCATCTCTGCCGCGGATGTCTATATTGAATAATGCTCCAGTCATGGCATCAAAACCAGTTGCGAAAACGATCGAATCGAATTGATGTTCAATGCCTTTATGAGCGATGCCGAAGGGTAGAATTCTATCGATTGGTGTTTCCGAGACATCAACCAACTTCACATTCGGTTTATTATAGGTTTTATAATAATCGGTATCGACGCAAAGACGTTTACAACCAATTATATTAGTGGGACACAGTAACTCTGCTACAACCGGATCTTCTACGGTATCCCGGATCATTTCCTTAACAAACTCTGCCGCTTTTTCATTTGCTTCAGGTTTTAGTAAAAGATCGCCATAAGCTGCTAGAAATTGTGTTCCTCCTTTTTCCCATCGAGCCTGAAATTCTGATTTGAATTCCTCTTTCGATACTTCTAAAACCGATTGAGAATTTAAAGGAATGTCATAACCAGCAGGTTTTTGCCTTGCTCTTTCTCTTAACCCTGCATAATCGTCTTTTATCGACCGCACATAATCTTCACTCAATTTAGCGTTTCTTGCCGGGATGGTATAATTAGCAGTCCTTTGGAATACCGTTAAATGCTTTGCCTGTTTTGCTATTTCGGGGATAGATTGAATAGCTGACGATCCAGTGCCAACCACTCCAACACGCAGATCCGTGAAATCGACACCTTCATGGGGCCATTGTCCTGTGTGGTAGGTTGTGCCTAAGAAATCATCAATGCCATCGAATCTGGGCTGGTTAAAAGAGGATAAACACCCTGTTGCAAAAACACAAAATTTCGACCTATGGGTATGGCCTTTGTCCGTTACTATTTCCCATTCAATTTTATTTTCATCGTAGGTCGCAGAATCTATTCGGGTGTTAAAGCAAATATCTTTTCGTAGGTCAAAACGATCGGCAACATGATTAGCATATTCCAAAATTTCTGGCTGTGGAGAATATTTTTCTGACCATGTCCATTCCTGTTCTAATTGCTTATCGAACTGGTAAGAATACTGAACACTTTCAACATCACACCTAGCCCCCGGATACCGGTTCCAATACCATGTCCCTCCTACTCCATCACCGGCCTCAAACACGATGGCTTTTAATCCCATCCCACGCATACGATGAAGCATATACATGCCGGCGAAACCAGCGCCAACGATTATGACATTGAAGTCGTCACTAGTCGCTTCAGAATTTTCCCAAACCTTGCCCGGTTCACGCATAAATCACTCCATTAAATTGTCTTATTTTCAACACCTAATAACTATTGATCTTTCAAAACAAATGACTCTAATTCGAAAATATCTCAAAATACATAAATACCTTTAATATTCATATATTTACACCAGAGACTGAATATTTGAAATATATTTCAAATATTTTCAATCTCCTAAGTGCTCTTTTTATAAAAAGAGCACTTAGGAGACAGATAAACAATATAGCCAAAAACTAATCCCCAAAAAGGTGAAGCGATATTCAATATTGCAATATCACTAATGGTGACAAGAAAGGTAACGACTACAGCAAAGTCATCCAACGTTGAAGAGCGTTCGAAACTAAATGCTTGGCAAAAAGCCGATGTAAGGACAGGTAGCATCGCAAGTCCTCCCAGAACTAATATGAAATCACGAGGCATACTTGTTGCTGTTTCTATTAATAACGGCGCGAACAAACCCACTAGCGCGAATAAAAGACCAAAAAGCATTGCGCCTAAGTAGTGCGTACCCTTTCCCCCACTCGAAACAAGGATCGCATTAGCAGGGCCAGTTACACATGTGGGTACACACCCTAACATCCCCATCAAAAGCGAACCATATCCACAAACAATAGTCAGAATATTAATTGGTGCTTCATATCCAACAGTCTTTAAAACAGATACTCCCTGCATATTCTGAACTGCAATGACCGAAATAACCAAAGGAATAACCAATTCAATCATCGCATCTATTGAAAAGGTGGGTGTTATTATCATAGGTGCTGCAAACCAGGACATATGTTCAGGAATTATTGGTCCCTTGCCAGCAAATGTAGCCGTTATTATCCCAAAAACAAGCGCCGTCAGCATCGGCGGGAAATACCGGCCGATCTGCGAGAATATGGATGCGATAGTAAAACCAAATATAGTTATACCGCATATTAACGGCGCATTTGTAACACCGGCGATTAAATTTAATCCAAACGGAAGGAATACTCCAGCAACCATAGCCATAACAATATTACTGGGAAAGTTTATCATTAACCAACGAGCAAGACCGCTAAGTCCGAGTAAAACCATCAAAAGGCCACTGACGAGAAAAGCGCCAACTGCCTCCGAGAAAGTCAGATGATCAAGAGATGATATGAGAAGAGCCGCACCTGGCATTGTCCAAGCCATAGCGAGAGGTTGGCGGTAAATGTAACTCAAGACCAGAGTCAACACACCTCCAATGCCAAAAGCGGCAAAGACCCAGCTGTTGATTATATTTTTTTCAAGATTAGCTGAACTAGCAACAGATAAAATAATTGCGACCGGCCCCGTGACGGCAAATACTGCTGCCACCAGACCGTTAGTCAAACTGTTACGATCTAGAGAATGATAAAGTTTTTTAAAGTTTGTGCTAATCGACGGGGGATGCTCGAGTTTCACGACTTACCAGATTATTTCTTAATTGATTATTGATATATTTCTAGCTCAAAATAATCCCTCTATATCTCCATTATCATTAAGCGTTATTTTAGTGGCAGCAGGCACTCTTGGAAGACCAGGCATTGTCATTATTTCTCCCGCGATCGCAATTACGAATTCGGCACCATTAGATAATCGAACTTCACGGATAGGTAACTCATGTCCAGTTGGAGCTCCTTTGGCATTTGGGTCTGTTGAGAAACTATACTGCGTTTTAGCAATACAAATCGGCAAATGCCCTAAGCCCATTTGTTCCCAATCAGCTAACTGTGCTTTCACCTGAGACGACGCGGATACACTACTTGCGTGATAGATTTTACTTGCAATTGTCTCTATTTTCTCAAAAAGAGACAATGCATCTGGGTACAATGGAGTAAAATTAGCCACTCCACTATCGGCGAGTTCCACAACTTTATGCGCCAACTCTTCAGCACCTGCACCACCATCAGACCAATGCGTGCACGTTATCGCTTGAACACCATGGGTTGCTAATGCCTCTTTAACTGCATGCACTTCCGCATCTGTATCGGTGATAAATCTATTAAGTGCAACGACAACTGGAACACCAAATTGCTGCGTATTAAGAACATGCCGTTCAATATTTGACACCCCGCGACGAACAGCCTCTATATTTTCCTCTCCTAAATCCTCTCGTGCTACACCCCCGTGCATCTTCAAGGCCCTTACTGTTCCTACAACGACCGCAGCAGCAGGCTTTAATCCAGCTTTTCTACATTTAATATCAAAAAACTTTTCTGCACCCAAATCAGCACCAAAACCGGCTTCCGTAACAACGTAATCAGCTAATTTTAATCCAATTTTTGTAGCCATAACAGAGTTGCAACCATGAGCAATATTAGCAAACGGTCCGCCATGAATAAATGCTGGGTTATTTTCTAATGTTTGAACAAGGTTAGGAGCTAAAGCGTCCTTAAGTAAAACGGTCATTGCACCATCCGCTTCTAATTCGCGCGCATACACAGGCTTTTTAGCTCTTGTGTAACCTACTATAATATTTCCTAAGCGCCGACGCATATCCTCTAAACTCGTAGCCAGGCAGAATATCGCCATGACTTCTGATGCAACAACAATGTCGAAACCATCGGATCTAGGGAAACCATTTGCAACTCCACCCAGCGAACCAACTATGGATCGCAATGCCCTATCATTCATATCTAACGCTCGACGCCATGCGATGCGTCGTTCGTCTAGTTCTAATGAATTTCCCCAATAGATATGATTATCAATCATAGCTGCTAGTAAATTATTAGCGGCACCAATTGCATGAAAATCTCCCGTGAAATGAAGGTTAATATCCTCCATTGGAACAACTTGAGCAAATCCACCACCAGCAGCTCCGCCTTTCACACCAAAACAAGGCCCTAGACTTGGTTCGCGCAGGCACATAATCGCTTTCTTGCCTATTTTATTAAGAGCATCTCCTAATCCTACAGACGTCGTGGTTTTCCCTTCACCCGCTGGCGTAGGGTTGATCCCAGTTACAAGAATAAGTTTTCCGTCCTGTTTTTCAGAGAGGCTATCCACATAATCCATCGAGACTTTGGCTTTATAATGGCCATAGGGATCGAGCGACTCTGGCGGTATCCCTAGTCCATCACCGATCTCCAAGATGGGCTGCATCGTTGCGGCTCGGGCGATCTCTATATCTGATTTTACCATGTCTACTAACCTTCCTTTGATAGTCTATCTATATTTAAAACGTTTTTATCAGCTAATCGCACCACTGTTTAAGATGTCTTCCAGTTCAGAATCTTCGTAGCCAAGCAAGCTTTTAAGGATCTCTTCATTATGTTCGCCGAGTAGCGGCGACCTCACAACTTGTGCCGGGGAGGCCGATAATTTAACGGGACAACCGACTGTCAAATAAGTGCCACGTTCTGGGTGTTCGACTTCAACTATTGTACCTGTTTCTCTTAAACTTTTCTCTTCGGCTATCTCTTTCATCGAAAGTATTGGGCCAACAGGAATATCTAATGGATTGCAAATCTGCATAACTTCAAATTTGGTTTTGGTCATTGTCCAATCCTCAATAGCACCAAAAACTTCGTTTAACTTGGTGAGGCGTGCTTTTGGCGTTGCATATTCTGGATCGTCAACCCAACTAGCCTTTCCTATTGCAGAGCAGATATTAGGCCAGGCTGCTGCCTGAGTAATAAAATATGTATATGCATTGGGATCATTTTCCCATCCCTTGCATTTGAGAATCCGTCCAGGCTGACCTCCGCCAGAATCGTTACCAGCCCGAGGGGTTGTCTCTCCAAATTTTATACCCTCACCATGTTGAGAATACTCCTCCAATGGACCTGCTGCTAATCGTTGTTGGTCGCGCAGTTTCACGCGGCAAAGGTTTATCACACTATCTTGCATCGCAGCTAATACGCGCTGACCTTTACCTGTGCTTTGTCTTTGAAATAGAGCGGTAACTATACCTAATGCTAAATGTAAACCGGTGCCACTGTCACCAATTTGTGCTCCGGTGACAGTCGGGGGGCCATCTATGAACCCTGTGGTTGACGCGGCGCCCCCTGCGCACTGGGCAACATTTTCATAAACTTTACAGTCCTCATATGGACCGGGCCCAAATCCTTTTACCGAAGCCATTATCATGCTTGGATTGATTTGTTGAATTTGCTCCCACCCAAATCCCATCCGCTCCATCGCACCTGGAGCAAAGTTTTCAACCAAAACGTCACACTTTTTTATCAGTTGTTCCAAAACCTGTTTACCCGTTTCATTTTTCGTATTTAGGGTCAGAGATCGTTTATTATGGTTAAGCATAGTGAAATAAAGACTGTCTGCATTTGGAACATCCATCAATTGTGATCGTGTAGGATCACCAGATCCTGGACGTTCGACTTTGATAACATCCGCACCAAACCAAGCCAGCAGTTGAGTACATGTCGGACCAGACTGAACATGTGTAAAGTCAAGCACCTTGATACCTTTAAGCGCTTCCATTTGATAGCTCCTCAACCCTTTTATTTATACATAGTCTGAGCTTTTGTGCCAGGCGCATACTCATTTGGGTCGACCCAAACATTTACAACCGCACATTTACCAGTTTTACTGATAGCTTCTCTAGCTCTTAAAAGGGCTGGTTGGATTTGTGAGGCTTCGCGAACCTCTTCTCCATAACCACCAATCATTTTACCAAACAATGAGAAGTCTATATCTCCAAGTTTGTTTCCTACACCACCGCGCTGCGCACCGTATTTTGAAATTTGACCGTACCGGATTTGATTCATAGCAGAATTATTTCCCACTATGGCAAGATAAGGTGCTCCAAAACGCTGCGCTGTCTCCATATCGAACGCGGTCATACCAAACGATCCATCTCCATAAAGACATACCACCTCTTTGTTTGGGTGGGCTAACTTAGCCGCCATGGAGAAACCAGTTCCAACTCCAAGGGATCCAAGAGCACCGGGATCCATCCATTGACCAGGACCTTTGGGTCTTACTGCTTGGGCTGATATCGTTACTATATCTCCACCATCACCAATATAAATCGTATCATCCCCCAAGAAATCATTAATCTCGTATGCTAGACGGTAAGGGTGAATGGGACTTTGATCACTTTTGAATATTGGAATCAATTTTTCAAGTTTTGCTTCTTCAATGAGACGTAATTTGGACATCCAGTCTTGGCGTTTTTTCTTCATATCCTTAGAAATTCGACCCGACGCCGCTTGTTCGACAGCATTTAATATAGCACCGGGGTCACCAGCTATCCCCATGCTAATATCACGGTTTTTCCCGACAGTAGCATAACTTTGATCTATTTGTACCAGAATAGCTTTATCTGAAATTCGCTTGCCATAGCCCATTCTAAAATCAAAGGGCGTACCGACTATCAGTATAACATCTGCTTCCTTGAAAGCGTCCGATCGTGTTCGATCGAAGTGATGAGGATCTCCTTCTGGCAACATTCCGCGACTAGCGCCATTCATGTATGCGGGAATATCCAGTGATCTAATGAAATTTATTGCCGCATTGTGACTGCCGCTTGCCCACACTTGTTGGCCGAATAAGACAGCGGGTCGTTCTGCATTTAATAAAATATCAGCCAGTCGTTCAATATCATCAGGATCACCTATCGATTTTGTAGAAGACCGATAAGATCCTGGTGTTGGGATACGCGCATTTTCAATCGGTATTTCAGCATCCAATATATCCCTTGGAATTTCCAAATAAGAAGGGCCATACGCACCATTGAAGCATTCCCTAGCTGCCATTGAAACCATATCGGCTACTCGCTCGGTGGAAAAAACACCCGACGCAAATTTTGTTATTGGTGTCATCATGTCAACATGAGGGAGGTCCTGAAGTGAACCCTGCTTATGTTGAGTTAAAGAGCTCTGCCCGCCTATATGCAAGATAGGACTCTCTGACCTAAAAGCTGTAGCCACACCTGTCACAGCATTTGTGCATCCAGGGCCTGCTGTTGTTACTACACAGCCAAGCTTTCCTGTTTGCCGAGCATATCCATCCGCTGCATGTGCAGCGGTTTGCTCATGCCTCACATCAACTATGCGTATTCCTTCGTCGATACAGCCATCATAGATATCAATGATATGGCCGCCACAGAGCGTAAAAATTGTATCAACTCCTTCAGCCTTCAAAGCTTTGGCGACCAAATGTCCACCCGAAACTATACCTTCTTTACGGCTCTTCTTTACAAGTGTATCGGTTGCAGTGGTTGATGGTTCTTTTTTATCGTCGAGGCTCACCTGTTAATCTCCTATTATCTTTATCAGCTCGTTAGCCTATAGTATCTTTTTTGGAAACTCTAGTATGTCTAGCCAAATTTCTATTACCCAGCGCTGACTATTTAAACCTTTTTATTTCAAACTTTTCAAGCAGCCTGTCAACGCTCAAAAAACTTCAAAAAACCATCTTCATTTCAAAAATAGAAGTCCACGATTTAATTACTTTTGGAATACGCTTTCCATCGTAACAGGCAGAAGAACGACTCAACAGAATTGGATGAGGCCGTGTATACTGTTGCTAAAATAATGCTGGGACATTAAAACCTGCGATAATAACTTCACTAATTGGAAAATAAGGTGCCCATAAAACCGCTCAATAGCTTATCAAACAGTATAGTAATATAAATATAAAAAATGGTGACGAAAGTGAACCATAATTCAATTTAAAAAAAAACTATACGTATAAATAATGGCGGTTTATTTTTAAGTACACTGAAGAATAATGTTATCTCGTAAGCGCTCAATAGAAAAAGTAGAACCATGCGTAATTCTAATTCATTGGCAAATTCTCTGGAAAACCTGCAGTTTGATAATTCCTATGCTCGTCTCCCAGAGACCTTTTTCCAGAAGACTCATCCAACAACAGTTAGAGAACCCAAACTTATACGGTTAAATCATCAATTATGCGAAACTTTGGGATTGAATCCGAAAAATATAGGAAAAAAGGACCATGAGATATTAGTAGGCAATAGGGTTCCAAAAGAAGCGAATCCCATAGCAATGGTCTATGCAGGTCATCAATTTGGTAATTGGGTTCCCCAACTTGGAGACGGGCGGGCAGTCTTACTCGGTGAAGTTATAGACTTGGAAGGGTTCCGCTGGGATATCCAGCTCAAAGGTTCCGGGCCAACAGCATACTCGCGAATGGGTGATGGCAGAGCCGTTTTAGGTCCTGTAATGCGAGAGTATATTGTTAGCGAAGCGATGTTCAATTTAGGTGTACGAACCACGAGAGCCCTAGCAATCTCTATGACGGGGGAAATGGTAAGGCGCGAACATATGGAGCCTGGCGCGATTTTAACCAGAATAGCTTCAAGCCACATAAGGGTCGGTACGTTTCAATATTTTCATGGCCTCGGTGATGATGAAGCGGTCAAACTGTTGGCAGATTATGCCATCAAACGGCATTATCCACATGCGGAAAATACAGAACAGCCCTACCTAACATTGTTGGAGGGCGTGATTCAAAATACGGCTGAGCTGATATCATCTTGGATGCTAATTGGATTTATTCATGGCGTAATGAATACTGATAACACATCAATTTCTGGCGAAACGATTGATTATGGTCCGTGCGCATTTATGGATGGTTTTAGGCCAAACAAAACATTCAGCTCTATAGATAGTGGTGGAAGATACGCCTACGACCACCAACCTATGATTGGGCAATGGAATCTGACGCGCTTTGCTGAAACACTTCTTAAACTCATAGATAAAGATCAGACTAATTCAATAGAAATAGCTAAAAGGTCTCTTGAGCATTTCTGGAGATACTTCGAAAAGGCATTCCACAACGGTCTATGCAAGAAAATAGGATTGAGCGGGCTAGATAAAGAAGACACGAAATTAGCATTCGATTTTTTAAATCTTTTAGCAAAAAGCGAAGTTGATTTCACAATCTCCTATCGGGCCCTGGGTGACCATCTCGAGCAAGGAAACAATAAAAATTTTATAAAGCTTTTTGATAATACAGCGGATGTCGAAAAGTGGTTAACTCGTTGGAATGAAAATCTTAGTAATGAGGGAAAAGGGATAGAGGAAGTAAGCAAACAGATGAAGATGGTTAACCCCGCCTTCATACCAAGGAATCATCAAATCGAAAAAGCCATCGACCTGGCGACAAATGCAGAAGACTTCACCTTAATGGAGGATCTCATTACAGTTCTGAACTCTCCATTCGAAAGTAACGACACTTTTGCTGAACTAAGCCAGCCTCCCAGAAAAGAACAGGAAGTTACTCAAACTTTCTGCGGCACCTAGATTTATTTTCGATTAAGTGCTTGGATCTTGAATAACTCTCACCTCCCGAGTTATTTCCACTGCAGTGTTTAACATCACGGAAACTGAGCAGTATTTTTCGTTCGACAAACGAACTGCTTCCTCCACGCGCTTTTGGGACAAGTTATTACCTGAGACCGTATAAACTAGGTGTATTTTTTTATAAACTCTCGGAGAATTGTCAGCCCGTTCTCCCTCCAGGTTTACCTTGCATGCTGTAACGGGTTGCCTCATTCTTTCCAGAATATGCATAACGTCTATTCCCGAACAACCGCCTAATCCCATTAAAACCATCTCCATTGGACTTGGCCCAAGGACACCCTCCGAACCAGCAGTTTGAGATCCATCCATTATTACACCATGTCCGCTACCCGATCCGCCGATAAACCTTAATCCAGAAACCCATGTAACTTTTGATGTCATTGTAGTCATTTAATTTTCCTAAAACTAATGTCGTATAGTTTAATGATTTAAAACACTACTTTATCATTTTTCCAAAACGTAGATGCCATGTTTCTAGTAGTACTTTTATAAAATACCTAATCTATAATAAAACCGCTATCTAGCGATCCGATGTGAGATATTTGAGTTGGCGGCTTCCAGCGTCCTTTAGCCTGCATTTAAAACGAAGTATTCTTATCTTTAAGTCAACTTTGCAATGGCCAAGAATTAAAAAGGATTAATCAATGAACCGACTTGATGGGAAAACCGCTCTGATTTCTGGTGCTTCACGAGGGATTGGCGCAGCAACGGCTGCTTTGATGATAAATGCGGGAGCGAATGTAATTATTGGTGATATTCTAAAAAATAAAGGAGAGGAGACAGCTAAAAAATTAGGACCTAATGCTGTATTCACCAGTCTGAACGTCACTGATGAAGGTGATTGGTCAAACGCAGTCGAGCTAGCTGTGGGTAAATTTGGCAGTCTAGATATTTTAGTTAACAATGCTGGGTTATTTCTTGGGAGAGATTTTGCCGATATATCACTGGATGAATGGAACCGACTAGCTAGTGTCAATATGACAGGAGTATGGCTGGGGACCAAAGTAGCGACAGATGCTCTTGCAAAAAGTGGCGCTATAAGCAATCAAGGTAGCGTAATAGTTAATATTTCATCTGTAGCGGGACTAGTTGGGTCAGAACTTGACCCTTTATATTCAATGACTAAAGGGGGAGTAACCTTGTTCACGAAATCAACAGCATTAAACTTTGGCAGAAAGGGCTATAAGATTAGGGTAAATTCCGTCCATCCAGGCGTGATAGAAACGGATATGGGCGAACAAACTTTTGTTTCCCGAGCCCAACAGCATGGCACAAATGACGTAAAAAAATCCCGTGATGTAGCATTAGCTGGACATCCCATAGGACGCTTAGGAATTCCTGAGGATATAGCAAAAGGGATTGTATTTTTAGCTTCCGATGATGCTGGATTTATGACTGGCTCGGCATTAGTAATCGATGGCGGCCTTACTGCTCGCTGAGCTCAGTGGGGTAAATCTCTATATTCTGCCCTGGTAATCTCAAGTGCTATTCTGTATTTCTCTAGCCAAAAAACGCGCTGGAGAAATGGCGGTCATTAAAGTTCGTTCGATAGGCCAAGGTTCACCGAGCATCTGGCTAGCTAGCAACTCCGCGGAAATTGCAGAAGTCATAATCCCTTTTGATCCAAGTCCTGCCAAGATAAATAGATTTGGCTCATAATCAACGGCAATAGGAAACCTTCCCTGGGGACCATGACGCAGGCGCTTGAAATCTTTTTTAAAATTTTGTGCTTTTGGGACAGCTCCTACAACGGGTAGCCGATCAGGTGTTGTGCTACGAATAGCTGAATAGCCTGCCCACTTGTCATACTGACAATTTGAAAACATAGAAGCCAATTCAGGGCCCAACATTTTATAGTTTTCTTGATGTCTCGCAAGAGTAACAGGTTGGGGCCACTGGTGTTCGTCAAAACCAGCGGTAGAATAGGTAGAGCCTACTACATGAAATCCACAGGAGCTTGGCGTAAAATAACCAGCACCCAAAATGCTCGCTTTCACGTCCAAACTATTTTTATTTGATGGAACGAGGGAAATTTGTCCAAGAAGAGAACTTAAAGGTAAAAAGGAAATAGGTTCGAAAAACTTACTGTTTTGTGCTGACGCCACTATTAATGTATCTACTGTTGCTATTATCTGACCTAAACTGCCATATAAATCCCAGCCATTCTCACTACGAACAAATTCAGTTATACTTTCGCCAAATAAGCATTCAGCTTCTTGCGATAGAAATTTAGCATAGTTTTTTGGACTAAGAGTTCCAGCATCTGGAAACCAAATTCCATGCGAGAATATTTCCAACCCAATTTTGGAAGAGCCTTCGGAAGGTGAAACGGTTTGAGCGCTTCCATTCCATAGGCTGGCTCTATCTTTCATAAATTGAACCCGGCGAACTGCTTCATTTTTATTAAATAGCTGCAATACGCCACTATTAACCCAATCTATGTTACTGTCTTCTACAAATTGTAAAGTCATTCTATATGCGCGATCGTAGAAACGATTCATGTCACTTGCATTCAAACCTAACTGAGGAGCTATTAATCCAACGTCAATGCCCGAAGCACGCTCCGCGACGTCACCCTGCTGATCGAACAAAAGTGCGGTTTCCCCCCTTCTGGCTAGCGCTCCCGCTAAAGCGCAACCTGCGATGCCCGCACCGATAATACCTATGACACCTAAGCTTGGAACGGGTCGGGGAGGTCTAAACCAAGGAGCAAGATATTGCCGCTCATTTATCCCTGTAAACTTACCCTTTAAAATTCCTCGCTTGGCCGAGAAACCATCTCTCTTTGACAAACTGAAACCCTGCTCGGTTAATCTAGATTGGATTTTTTCATCATCGTTAATAGAGATTAGATCGGCTTTTGGCCTGCTAAGCCTTGCTAATTCCTGACACACATTTTGAGACCATATTTCTGGATCCTTTTCTAAAGGAAAGCCATTTAAAAACCATGTATCTACTTGTGCTTCTAGTTCAGCCAGACATTCATTTACTGAGCCAACTATTAGAGTAAGCGTTATTTTATTATGTGCCAACCATACACGATGGAATCCAGTGTGTGGTTTTGGATAAACTGCCACTAACTCCCTTTTCTCAAGATCCAACTCACGAAAATTTGACAAAAAACTATCAATATGATGAACCTCTAGAGGGTATGGTTCTATAGCTAGATAGTGAAGCCTTGCGCCGGGGTAGCACCCTCTTTTCCAATAATTGCATGCAAGTGAGAAATTTAACCCTGTTCCAAAACCTAATTCACCAATTACAAAGAAATCTCTTTGATCTTTAATTTGTTTTGAAGGGAAATCGGTAAAGAAAGTATGTTTTGCCGATTCTATCGATAGAGTATCGTGGTAAAAGCTTTCAAACCGTGAAGAAAATGGCCAGCCTTCAGAGCTAAGACAAAAATGCGGATCTATGTCTATCATCTTATTACCAACGTCAGAGCGTTGCTTTGGCCGGAAATATTCGGTTAAATTTAACGAGGTGACTTTCATTGGCACAACATGCATGTTACGACATGATCAATCAACACTCATGATTTGGAACCAAACAAATGTCGGACCAAGATGAACCATTTCTTGCAGAAGACGAGCAGAAACAGTTAGCACTGAAAATTATGCTTGAGGCATGGGAAGATGCTTTATCCCAGGGCGTTGCGCCTGAAATGGTTGCCTCTTCTGCAATATTTGCAGCCCTTACAGACATGATTGAGCATTACGGAGAGGAATCTGTGGCAGAAATGGTCGCAGAATGGCCAGATAGAATACGCAATAGCGAATTCACCTTATCAGAGGATGCGCAGTTTTCGGGCTAACGCCTAAGTCCGATCAAGCAATCTTAAAATATTAGTAAGGTCAAATAGCTTTAACGCGGCGAGCAACGAGTTAATATCTTACTGATAGGCATGATCACATAAAATAGGCGTTAATATTTATAAAAACAACAATCCATATATAATAATTAAAGCTAAATGCTGTGCATTAGTTCTATAATCTTTAACGGTTAGTTAGGGTTATTCGTAATTATACTTCGACTGGTTATAATTTTCATTAATCGTACGAGGAGAATTGAAGTGAACCAACTACAAGTCGACTTCAAAATAGATCGCTCGGCTATAAGCGATGTTGAATGGGATCTGAGAGTGCAGCTAGCGGCAGCATATCGTCTAGTCGAGCATTTTGGATGGACTGAGTTAATTTATGGTCATTTGACGGCGCGAGTACCCGGTCCCGATCCACATTTTCTTATAAATCCATTTGGCCTCAATTATGATGAAATAACAGCTTCAAACCTTGTAAAAATCGACGTAGATGGAAATATAGTTGATGAGACACCATTGGGCATTAATCACGCTGGTTTTGTAATCCATTCGGCAATTCACATGAAACACTCTAACGAAAACCAAGTTGTCATGCATACTCATACGCGAGCAGGCATGGCCGTAGCTGGCGTCAAAGAGGGGCTTGTACCTATTAGCATGTTTGCAACTACCTTTCACAAACGGCTCGCCTACCATGAATACGAAGGACCAAGCCTGTTCTTGGACGAACGCGGGCGAATATTAGATTCATTAGGCAATCATAAGGCTATGATCCTGAAAAATCATGGGTTGCTGACTATAGGAAGAACCATTCCAGCGGCCTTTTTGAGACTTTACCGACTAGAGAGAGCGTGTCAGGTACAGGTGGATGCGGCTAGCGCTGGTACGATTAGTCGGCTTGGAGATAATGTAGCAACAAAATCTGGAGATGACATTGACGGCCCTGAGGGAGTTTCGAAGGATACAGATGGATTTGGTCAGCTCGAATTTTCGGCATTAATGCGAAAAATTGATAAAATAGATCCCTCGTATCGAGATTGAGTAATTAAGCGGTGGATGACGAAAAAGAACCTTTTTGGAAGACAAAGACACTTAGACAGATGACACCACTCGAGTGGGAAAATTTGTGCGATGGGTGTGGAAAATGCTGTCTAATAAAACTCATTGACGACGTCACAGACGAGATCCATTTCACATCAGTTTCTTGTCGACTATTAGATTGTAATAGTTGTACATGTGGAGATTACGCAAACCGCAAAGTCGCTGTACCAGATTGCGTCGCCTTATCCCCACGTCTTGTTCAAGAGTTACAGTGGATGCCTTCTACCTGCGCATATAGATTGATATATGAGGGAAAAGAATTGGAATGGTGGCATCCCCTGATATCAGGAAATACCGAAACAGTTCACAACGCCGGCATTTCGGTTCGAGATAGAGCCATCTCAGAAAGGAATGTTTCAGACGAGTCTCTACCAGATTATATTGTTGAATGGCCCAAATAAAATTTTCTAATATAGGAACGCATAATGAACAAACCTATGTGGATCATCGCTGCTATTTTTGGTGTAATGGCCATAGCCATGATTTATCAATCGAGCTCTCCCGAAGGGATAAGTCGGCCTTGGACTGAATGTAAAGAAAATCTTGCCACACAAATGTTGTCCAACGTATGCACCCCGCGTAACAATACTTATAAAACGAACTGAAAATCACTAAATTCAAAGTAAAATGCCTGCCAAACTTAGGAATTATGATAAATGAAAACCAACCCTGTATTATTCTCGGCTAGTGAGCTTTTAACCGCTTACTCAAATAAAACACTCTCCCCAGTGGAAGTCACTAAGGCCACCTTAGATCACATTGCAAATTATAATGAAAAAGTAAATGCGTTTAGATTAGTGGATGAAGAAAAAGCTCTGGAAAATGCTAGAGCGTCTGAGGAACGGTGGTCTCAAGGAACGCCAGTAGGATTAGTCGACGGAATTCCAACAACCATAAAAGACCTGGTTGCAACTAAGGGTTGGTCAACCCGACGTGGATCATTAACAACAAATGATAAAGGTCCTTGGGACGAAGACGCACCTTTGGTAGGACGGCTCAGATCTAACGGCGCAGTATTACTTGGAAAAACGACTACTCCAGAATTTGGCTGGAAAGGAGTGACGGACAGCCCACTTACGGGCATAACTCGAAATCCATGGGATTTGACTAAAACCCCTGGAGGTTCATCCGGTGGAGCAGCAGCGGCAGCAGCGGCTTGTTTTGGGGCCCTTCATCATGGTTCAGATGGCGGAGGCTCAATACGAATGCCCAGTGGATATACTGGAATATACGGACTGAAACCAACTTTTGGGCGAGTTCCTACCTGGCCAGCCAGTGGTTTTGGGACTTTATCACACCAAGGACCAATGACACGAACCGTGAATGATGCTGCTTTAATGCTGACGGTGATGTCGGAACCAGATTCTAGAGACTGGTATGCGCTTCCCGAAAAAAATTATGATTGGCGCAAAAGTATTGGCAAAACCGTAAAGGGTTGGCGAATTGCATATAGCCCGGACTTGGGCCACGCAAAGGTTAATCCAGAAATAACAAATTTAGTTAAAAAAGCGGCTATGACATTTATGTCCTTAGGTGCATATGTAGACGAAGTAGACCCAGGATTAGGCGAACAGCACGACTTATTTAAAATATTTTGGTTTATGGGGGCAGCAAGACTTCAGGGATCCATGACCGATGATCAACTTGCCCTTCTTGACCCCGGCTTCAGAGAGGTTGGCCTCGAAGGTAGTGAAATAACTATTAACCAATATCTTGATGCTACCGCTGAAAGAGAAAGCGCTGGAACAAAACTAAATCAATTTTTTGACAAATATGATTTGTTGCTAACCCCCACATTGCCAATCACCGCATTCGATGCGGGAGAAGAGGTCCCCATAGGTTCAAATATGAACCGTTGGACAGAATGGACACCATTCTCATATCCATTTAACCTAGGTAGACACCCCGCCGCATCAATACCCTGCGGCTTGTGCGCCAATGGATTACCCGCTGGATTACAGCTAGTAGGTCCAATGAATCGAGATGATAAAGTTTTGACAGCAAGCCGGTCTTACGAAATGTGTAACCCAATCCGAATTCCAGACTTACCTATTTAGTATTTGCATGACGTTTCTTTTATATCTTTTATTGATGGATGGGTACAAATTCATCCCCCATTCCGGAGCACATGACCTGGACGACGACCAGTAGCGCCACCACCTTCCCACACGATACTTCCATTCACTAAGACAGTATCTATCCCTGCAGCAGGGGTCATAGGTTTATCAAAAGTAGCGCGATCCAAAACTGTATCTTCATCAAAAATTGTAATATCTGCAAATGCTCCTGGTTTGATGATCCCTCGATCAATTAAACCAAACGTTTCGGCTGAATATCCTGTCATGCGACGGACAGCTTCCTCTAAAGAGAATAGTTTAAGATCTCTACAATAATGCCCCAAAACGCGGGGGAATGTTCCCCAAAGTCGTGGGTGGGGGTGCTCGTCATGTGGCAGTCCATCTGACCCAATCATTGCATTTGGGTGTGATAATATTCGCTGCACATCCTCTTCCGCCATTGCAAAATAAACTGCTCCCGCAGGCTGTAATTGAGCGGCCGCAGAAAAAATATCACAGTCTAATTCCTCTGCTATATCCGAAAGCTCTCTTCCTGCTAAATCTGGTCGTGCTTTTGACCATGTTATAAGGACACGCTCCGATAACTTAATTGAGTCTTCCTTCAATACGGTTGAAGAGGCTATATATGGATACACATCAAAGGCAATTCCATGGTGATGACCGTCTATATGCTTATCTATGTGTGAGAGGGTTTCAATTGAACGGCCAAAATTATTTTTCCCTTGAACTTTATGATGCGAGACAATCACCGGGGAACGCGACTCTGAGCCTATTCGGAAGGTTTCATCAAGAGACCGAATGACATGGTCACTCTCGTTCCGCATATGAGTAACATATCGGGCTTTATGCGAATGCAATGCTGCAGCAATTGCAACAACTTCTTCTGTCGGGGCCATGATGGCCGGTTTATAAAAAAGCCCAGTTGAAAACCCAATTGCTCCAGCCATCAGACCCTCTTCAAGCAGTGACCTCATTTTTTTTATTTCGGCTGCACTAGCTGCCCTATCAAGCGAGTCCATCGTCGCAACCCGTAGAGTGGAATGCCCCACTAAAAAAGCGGCGTTAACCGCCGGAGGCGCACCTTCCACTTCCATTAAAAATTCTTCAAATGTAGAGTACCGGCACGCACCAGCTTCGGCTATAAGATCCAATGGCGGTGGTGGATTGTCGGCAACTAGCGGTGCCAGACTTATTCCACAATTTCCAACTACGACAGATGTTACTCCTTGGCTAATTTTCATATCCATTGTTGGATTAGCTAATATCACTCTATCATCGTGTGTGTGCACATCTATAAAACCTGGAGACACAATTTTATTAGCCGCATTTATTTTATGTCCAGATTGGGCACGGCTCAAATCACTGACAGCCTGTATTCGGTTATTTTTTATCCCTATATCACACTTAAAACGATCATTTCCAGAGCCATCAACTATTGTTCCGCTATGGATAATAGTATCAAAAGAAATTTTTTTAGCCATTTTAATTGATCCCAAATTCACTTTTTCAACTCAAAAAGAACTATTGAAGAGCCCTCCATCTAACAACAAGCTCTGCCCAGTGATGTAGCCAGCTTGTAAACTGCACAAGAAAGTAGCTGCTTCACCAAATTCTTCCGGTGTTCCAGCTCTTTTGGCTGGCACCTCTTGAATACGCTTTTCATGC
>ENA-UOXV01001703-UOXV01001703.1-marine-metagenome-genome-assembly--contig:-NODE-1703-length-30004-cov-6.760693_pt1 | contig 30004 bp, 44 predicted proteins | sample MGYA00238165_ERZ766961 | MGnify/ENA primary metagenome ERZ766961 (study PRJEB28924, sample SAMN03173240) | marine metagenome | biome: Marine; feature: Water; material: Subsurface seawater | place: North... | reverse complement strand
AGGGGGAAAGGTAGGGGAGGGGGGGGGGGACGTCCTCATGATCGCTGCGAGAGATTTGCACTGAGCTCCTCCGACCTTGCGGCGATTCCCGCTCCGTGAAATCACTCGAGCTCGCTTCGAAGGTGGCGACTTGACCTCTCCACGCTCTGCTGGGAGGAGCTGAAGACCGTTGGCGGCCCTTCGCCACGCTCAGGGTGAGTAAGAGGGGCGTAGGAAGCGGTGGTTGCGCTTGAAAACCGACACCTGAGCCCCTAAAATTCTTGCCAGGCATCGTGCAGTCCTGGCAAAGAACAAGATGTTTCTTTTCGGCGGTTTCTATGACACCGGACACGACGTGAAATACTATAACGATACCTACCTCTTTGATCCGGGTCACAACAATGTCAAAACGAAAAGAACCTGAATCATTGGGCCACTATCAAAGTTCTGGTGCTGTCTGCTTTAGCCCTTGTGGCCCCTTCCTTCCGATCTGACTCTACTGCGCGCCCAGGAGAAATGAAGTGGATCAAGGTGGGCGAAGACCGCCGTGGCGACAACGGAAACTGGCCATCGCCGCGTTCCGCCTGCGCTTTGGGCGAGTTCGAAGATACGGTCGCACTCAAGCCTTCGCTTGCATGAATTTCACACGCATCTTCAGAGACACTGGCATGGTCTGCCATAAAGGACAGGAATACCACATACTGTGTTGCTCACATCGCAGTCTCTTGTGAGCAGGTGTTTCTCTTCGGCGGTTACACAAAGCTTGGCAAGGCACTCGGTGGCACTGACGAATCACGTGGCATTGTGCACACCGATACATGGTGCTTCGATCTCAAAACGAATTCATGGAGCAAAGTTCGCAAGGCAGGAATTCCGCCGACGCCACGCTGCGGATTTTCTTCTAGTGTACACAAGAAACGCAACCTTGTCGTATTTGGTGGTGTGATTTCCTCCCCACGGCACCATCGTAAGCCCTCCAAACTGCGTCATGTCAATGTGCGCAGAGCCAGTCGATATCATAGGAGACCTAAAAACCCGCGGCGTTGCTCTTCGGGCCGCAGGTGTTTTGGACGAGTACGAAAAACACGACCTGAAGGTGCAATCCGAGGCAGAATCAACTAACTACTTGCTGCACCCTGCTTCACGTCGATTCCTTGCACAATCATTTCGATAAGTCAGCACTGCGTATCAATTTTGTTGCGTACACAAATCAAGACCACCCACACCCTCTACACGTGCAGTCGACATTCTACAACGACGTGTATGCCTTTCGTATGGACCAGCGCCGCTGGTGCTGCCCGCGACCAATTATCCACCCTCGTAATCGATTAGTCGCGCCACAAACGTTTGTAGCTGCTGGCGCCCTTAATCATGATCTCATATTTTTCAAATTTGTTGTCTGGATAGGTACCCGCTGACCCTACGAGGCGTAGGCAAGAAGGGTGCCGCACGCCGAGGGGGCAGGAAGGGCAAGGTTGTGCAACCATCATGCCCAATGTCGCCACATGCTCTGTTTCTGAGGGTTGTTCATTTTGGTTGCAGGGAAGCGACCTTGGATCCGTCGCAGATTCGAGCTTGGGGTTTGGAACTGAGGCGGGCGAGTTCCTCATCACGCCCGACTGAAAACACGAAATACCCGTCATGATCGCAATCCTATGGCAAATGTGATATTCTTTTGATGTGGACCGGCAAACTCACACTGACTTGGCTGAACGTTTTGCAGGCAGCGGCGGGGAAGACTCAGACCCAGACAACGAGTTTCTCGGACGCAAGGTGCACGCTATGCCAAATCGTCGGAAATACTTGATGCGAAGATTGCGCGTATAGAATTAAAACAGCACCTGTCCGAAATGTTCTTCCGTGCGTCTGTATGGCCACGGTTGCTGATTGTGCTCATTTCCAGGCGAGGCGCAAGCTTGGCCTTCGGGAAGGCACAGCCGCAGAAGATGGGGATTGTGCCGCTGCAGACCAAAGCTCTGAGGAGGACTGGGGTGACGGAAATGAGGTTGACAAATCAGATTCGGATCCATTCTTTTCTTACCACTTCAGTTTCGTGCCCTAAGAATCAACTTGCTCCAGTTTCTGGACAGAAGCGTTGTGCGCGTTGCACCTTTTATTTCGCTCAAGTGGGTGATGTGTTCACTTTCAGGAGGAGGCTGACAGCAAAGAAGAGCTAAGGCCTGAGATGATAAAGGAGTTAGGAAACGAGGAACAAGGTACTAGTGAAAGTACCACAATCGTCGAGGCGGAAATTACTGAAGACGGGGACTCTGCTGCTGTGGTGGAAGAACAGGAGGCAGCAGAGGAACAGGCGAAAGAGCAGACATCGTTGTCGAACAGCGGTCCAAATACGTCTCCTGACACACAGGTATGAATCCCTGTTTTTGAAAAACATGCTAAAATCGTCTCTGGGTTCATTTGTCTTGTCAGGCGACGAATCCCATGGCACCAGCACCATGAACAGTTGAGGAGTTGATTGGTTACTTTGCCTCGCTGGCAAGTGTTTCTCACTGCTCCCACTAATGCTGATTGCGACGCGTCAGGTTAGTGGTGGCCTCCGAGCGATGCTGGCAGGACTGACTCTCCAGCCGAAAGACGACGCACATGATGCAAGTGCGACCGAAGTAACGATGGACGGGACAGAGGCCGCTGAGGAAGAGTCTGTATACCACCCGCTCTAAGAGGAGTGTCTGCATACGACGCTGTTTCCTTAGAATCAACGGCGTAGTTCACCTCTGGCCTTGAAAATCCTAGTTTTCAAGCCAGCGTCTGACCGACACAAAATATGTGCACCAACACATCTCGCCTCAGAGCCCTGAAGATTGCTAAAGTAGCACGCGTGGCGCTTGTGGGAGCAGTTTTTCGGGCCGTCAAAGCGCATTAATGCTCACATTGCTGTGCGTGGTAACGACTTCCTGGTGTTTGGTGGGAAGGTACGCCCTCAGCCGAGGCATCCTGTTTTCACGTCCAGTAATTGCATCTCGCATTAGTCACGACATCGCCCACAGCATGCGCGTCTCGAGACATTTTCTCGTGCAGGTGGATGCCGACCGCAAAGAGGTCACCCTTGATGATATTTGGTCCCTCGACCTCTCAAAGTTGACAGAGTACAAGGTCTGACCTGCTTGAGATTTTCAGTACGTGTTGAAAGATCAGATCTCTGGAAGGAATTTGAGTGCCGAAAAAGTCACCTTCCTCGAACTTTGCAGGAGATTCAGCCTCTGAGCGCAACGGTCGGTGAATGGATTGAAAATGAGTCAGAGAAGAGCGAGGAGAATGAAGAGGAGCCTCCTGAGGACTGGGATCCGGACGAAATCTATTCAGGAGACTCCGAGGACGAGGTGCTTCGCTCGATATTTCAGTGCTCATGCAGATAGCTGCTGCACGTGAGCCAGTGACTGCGCAAACACAGAATATGGCAGCTGAAGTGTAGAGGCTGTGATGGGACAGGATGAGGATAGCGACGAGGATGAGGATGAGGATGAGGATGAGGGCAGTGGAGATGGAGAGGGTGCGGCCACACCGGCGCCTGAGTTGATGGGTGCAGACAACCAGCGAGTGGGTGACGGCAAGGAGGTAGCTTCTCCGGTATCTTCAATCGCAATTTTGATCACGGTGTTGAATTTGCATTCAGGTCTGAACGATAATCCCGATTTGCAGGACCAAAAAGAGGAGAGTAAGAAGGACAGGGAGGACAGGAAGGACAGGAAGGACAGGAAGGACAGGAAGGACAAGAAGGACAGGAAGGACAGGAAGGACAAGAAAAAGCGAGGAGCTTCCTCGTCAAGCGATGAGGACGAGGATGGATCGGGACATGACGGGCCTTCCGATCCGGAAGTTCAGTCTGTTTCTGACGTGGTTCGCAAGTGCAAGGTCTCACTTCGCTTCATGCTTAAAAGAAACTTATGTTGCTGCAGCCACCATAAGATACTCGTTTTGAGATGTTTGCGACGCCTTGGACTCTGTGCAGGGTGCTGCTTCTCTGGGTAGCAGAAACGATGCACAGGAGCGTGAAGAAGAGCGCACGCTACGGGGGAGAGAGCTCAAGGTATTTCATTCTGACTTGCGGGTCAGAAGACGCATTGCCTGCTTCCCGAACTCTTCTCCGGCGATTTGAAACATGGGTCCAATTCACGTGTACGCTGGCCTCGACTTGTGTGCAGGACAAGATCGCAGCTTTCCCAGCGCAGAGCGTGCCGCTGCTGGGCGAGACTCTGAAGGAGTTTTTCAAGCGCACAACCGAATACTGGTGCGCTCCACTCCGACACTATGCGGGCCCTGCTTCGCCGAGCATCGCGGCAAGCCTTGACTAGCCCCACTTGAATGTCACACCACCTTCGCACAACCAGGGAGACCGAAGCTATTGCGGGAGCTGATGATCGGAAGAAGGCACGTGGAATCGGCTTCAAAGTCAGCCCCTTTTACACCATGCGTCTCGTTGCCCCGCAGCGCAGCTCGCCGTATTCCCACCGTCATCGTTGACACATTTCGTCCTCAGATGGCTGAGCGGCGCTTCGAGGAGCTTGAGCCGCTTCTTGCGGAGCTTGAGGAGTTGGTTAAGGAGGAGGAGGCAGGTGGGGATTCCCGCATGATTCCGCCGCCCACTCGAGTTTTTTACGTGAGAGCGGCCGGCTTGCCCCCGCGGTTTACTCATGATCGTGCTCCTTTCGCACAACGGGCGCGTGAAAGCTGCACGCATGAAGCAGGTCCTTGCTCATAACGCTGGCCCCTTGAATGCGTAGCACTCACAGCACTCTTCCCCCCGTGGCAGAATATGCAGAGGCTGAGGGAAACGGCGGGGCTGCACGTGGAGGGCCTAGTGGCGGGCGCGGTGGCGCTACCGTGGGCGGAATCCGCCCGCGGGATTCCAAGTAGGTGCACCAGGCGGCGTCCGTCTTCGAGGGTCAATGGCCCTCGGCATCAAAGTGTGGTGTCAAGACTCTTCAAACGGAAAGCGCGGGGCCGAAAAGGTACGCTTTGAAAAACACTCGGACTGACCAAGCGAGGAAGCAGCAGGGAGAAACATGCATGATACCTCTCTCCAAGCTCGGTTCTAAGTTCCATATAAATCTCTCGTCACGACACACCAACACACCTACATCCCTGCGCCACTGCCAAGCCGTCCATATTTTTCTTGTCCAAAAGACGCGTTGAGCCGAACGAATCGTCGCTCGCACTTTCTTGCACGATCGCTGCTGTGTGCGAGGGACCTCGCGCCTGGAACCCAAATCGTTCGCGGGCGCATTCCTCGGGACAGCACGGGAGGTAGCTCCACGGCACGAAGCTGCTTTACATAAAGTCGTCGAGGTCGAGGTCATCGTCATCAAAGTCGTCGTCGGAGAAGTCCATCTTCTTGCCCCCTTCTTCGTCCATGCCCTCAAACACGTCCACCTCGAGGAAGTCGCAGCGGTAGCGCAGGAAGCCACCTACGCCACCGAAGCCCTTGCAGAACTGGGAGCCCTCCTGGGACTTGTTCGACACGAATTCAAGCTTGCAGCCGAACTTCTGGTAGTTGGTCGAGAACCACTCGACCAGCTCCATCTTCTCAAGAACCTCCTTCTCGCAGTTATTCTCCTCGTCACGAAAATGCTTGCTGTCCTTGGACTGCGCCGGTGTGAGCGTCAAAACCTCCTCAACAGAGTCAGGTGCTGTGCTCTTCAACACGTAGCGAATGATATCCAACTGCTCCCAAACCACCAGTGTATCCACTGCCCCTGCCTCCAGGCACTTCAATGTGTCGTCCATACCAAAACAGATCTTGCCAGTGTCCTGTGAGATCTCGTCAAAGTACTTCTTGATCACCTTCTTCTCCTGCACGAACTTGACGTTGGAGAGTACCTCTGCAGAGAGCTCGATCGCCTGATTCAGGCCGTTCTCCCCGCCGTACGAAACGTCCACGATTGTCAGTACTTTGGCCGCAAGGCGCTGGTCGAAGCGCTCAGCATCAACAAGCACGTTCTTGAACTCGGCCGAACCAGCGACCACAAGACCCGTCACGTTCACCTTGTCGTTGGTGATGAACACCTGTCGGATTGCAAGGCACTGAGTCAGCATACCGCACCGTGCATTGCATCCGGGAATGCAGGCTGCCGGATTGATAGTATCGCCCGACACATATTCTAAAAATGATTTGCCCATATCGAAGAGGACTGCGGCCGAAGTGGGCTGGAAAATGAACCTGAGCGCACATCTCCGCCACTTTGGTCACGTAGTTGTGACGTTTCTCAAGACGAAGGCGCGCGAAACGCAACGCGGACTGACCACCACGGCCGTGCTTCTTTGGAAGCTCGACCGACATCTTGTGCAAGATCTCGCGGGTGTTGCCGGCGAGGTTCGCAAAGAGGCAACCGTTACCGTCCATGATGATGAAACCAAATTTGTCGTCCGTCTCGAGAAGCTCCTTCAGCGCCTCAACGTGGAACTTGTTGTCGCACAGGTACAGCGAGGTGTTGATCGGCTTGAAAGGCTCAAAGTCGATCGTGACCTGCACCATCACCTCGCCTCAGGCGCCTGCAGACCAAGGCCAAGGCCACCGCGAGAACATCAGCTGTTGGGCTCGTCGAAGAGGTTGCCGTGGGAGCACATGCCTGCTTCTCCTTGCCCTCATCCGTCAGCACAGTCCCGCAATAGAGCACCAGTCCGTTCGTCGGCACCTTGTTGTAGAGCTTAAGGCGCTGCTGGGTCGACGTGATAGCAGAAAGAACCTGGAATTTCACAATCGGTTCACCGACCTGGCACGGAACCCGCGACACCCGCTCGCGGAGAGCACTGCATTTGTTGCAATGATACGATATCGGATCGCACAGGAGCAGGTCCTCACCGAGAGACGGTTCACACGCGACTTGATGTTAGACGCGGTACCGTACTCATCGCCTGCCGGGCAAAATTGAGCACGTGTCACGGTTTGCGCTGTCGAGGTTGTTCGACAAGGTGCCTGCAGCGGGACGTAGGTACACTTCTGGTCCTGCGGAATAGTTTCAGTCTGGGTCATTCCGCAAGAAGATTTGGATCGTACCAAGCATCTTGTTGACGCGCGCGACTTGATCCTTGGGAGGGATGACCAGCGAGATCATGGAGGTACCGTTGCTGCGTGCGATCAGGCGCTCGTGAGAACATGGCACGGAACCAGTTGGACAACAGTCACCAAGATCGTAACAGAGGGTCATGTCGAATTCAATGCACTAATATTACATGGAGCAACACTGCGGCTGCCCCGAGAGGAGATGAAGGTACAACTGACGCCGATCAAGGCGGGCCGGACGCTCTCGGAGTGGCCGGGGGCGCACCCGCGGGCGGCGTCCAGGTTCTTGATGAGCTTCTTGATCTTCCCTATAAAGGATAGCACCATGTGAGTCAAGGTGTCTACATATGCGCTGGCGCCAGCGGCGCCGTCGATCTGCTTTGCGCCATGCGCCGACGGCATGCGGACGCAAACGGTAGCCGAGCCGGGTGGGATGGTACATTGCTCGATGGCGGCGAGGCGCGCAGCCTCCTCGGGATCCTTATCAGCCATCTTGCCTGAGCCTTACTAGTGGTCTTCCTGCAAGAGTAGGGTGCTGGTAAGGACGCGTGAATCTGCTCGCGGAACCGCTGCCCATTCCACCCGCACTGCGGACGTGGCTGCCCTAAAACGAGGTGCCACAGGCACGCCGGACACGTTCTTCCTTGGACCCCTTCAGACGGTAACGCCACCTCCAAATGATTGTTCATCGCCGCCGGACCAGTCCCAGACGTTGCAAGTTGGCCCAACTCTGGGAGAGCCCAGCACATCATCACCCTGCATCCGCCAGCTACACTCGGATCTTGCACACACTCTCTAATTCCCAAGTCACTATGCCGCCCGAGCACACCCACGTGCCCACCACCACAGTCCGTAAGGGCATCACCGAAAACGAAGCGCGAGGAAGGAGGCGAAACGGACACGGGGAGGGGCGCGGTGGTCGCGCTCCTGTCCACGTGTTTGCAGACTGCAGCAGGCGATCGGGTAGGGCATACATCAGAAATACGGTATCGAAACCGGAGAGGCGAATATCACACTATGTCGCATTTTCGGAAAATTTGAGTGTACCTACTTTTCCAAAGTCACTTTCCAAAAGTATAAAGTGACTGTGGCAAACTGCCACAGTCAGCGGGGGGAGCGGCTTGGGAGCAGTCAGTGCCATGCCCACCTCCCCAGCCGCGCGCCCGGCTCACCGGCCATTGCAGCCGCAGTTGGCCCGAGAATTATCCTCGGAGCACTTTATGCAGGCTGTCTCCACACGCCCGCTGCGATCATCTCCCTCAAGGACGCTCGGTAGACCGCCGACCCCGCCGACTGAGAGCCCAGCTCGGGACGGGCGAAAGATGCGGCTGATCGGGCGCCATTTGTCCGACTCTACGGCTCTTTTGTCGCCATCTTCTGCGAACGGCACCAGTCCCATTAGTACGCGGCGACTGGGCCTCTCAAGCGGCGGGGCGGGACAAGCCCCGACAGGCTCCGTCGGCGTGCTTGCTCTGCGTGGAGAAGGCAGTCGCATCGCTGTTTTCGCCGCGGCCCGGGGCGCAAGCTGGCAGGACGTAGAGGGTTTGCTAGTGTGGGCGGAGCCAGAAAATCCAAGCAGCACAGGTGCTGGCGTCGAGCTGCGGCGGTCGGACGGTTGTGTGATTGTGTTTCCTGCGCGCGCGTGGGCGGCGGGGGCTGCAACCAGTCTCTGCGTCGCGCAAGGAGCCCAGGCAGGCGCAATAGCTGTGGTGCTAATAGCTAAGGACGACGCTCGCCACACCCTTTCGGCGGACCTCGCTGCCTCCAACTTTCCGGTCGTGAGTGTCAGGGCCGAGGACGGCCCAGCGATTCATCGGGCTATGGGCAACCAGGCGCGTCTCTTGTTTCCGCTGCACGCCATGCCGCCGCCCGAGCCGCACAGGCTCTCGTTGACGAATCTTCTCGACGAGGCGGGCCCGGCAGCTGCTTCTGATGCTGCGATGGTACCGCTTCGCCGCGCATTGCGTGACGCAGAAGACTCCATGGCGGTCGCCGTCGCTGAGAGCGCGCGGCGTGCCGAAGCCGCAGAGGCTCGGGCGCTTTTTCTAGAAGGTATGGTGAAGGACCTCAGCAGTGGCGTCGAGGAAGGCTTGCGCCGCGCGCTGGCAGAGGAAAAGCACCGGGTCTCAGAGCTCGAAGAACAACTGCACGTGCCAGAGGTACAGATCCTCCTGGCATCGCTGCGGCCGACAAGCAAGAGCGCCGGGAAGGCCGGGCCCTCGCGGTCGCTTCGCGCGGGTGCAACCAGGCTTGCAAGCACGCGCGACATGGCCTCGCTTCCTACTCCGGCAAGGCCGACGCTCTTCGAGGCCTTCGACGCGGGACCTGCCGGCGGAGGGGTCATGTCCGTTGGAAAGGCGTCGGAGCTGCTTGGCAAGACAAAGCCAGGCGAAATCGCAGCCGCAGCTGCAATGCTAGAGGGTAAGGCGGCCGAAGACATTGGAAGCGAGGACGCAGAGGTCTTGCGGCTGAAGAAGCACCTTCGCGTCAAGGAGGGAAACAAGTTCTTCAATAAGTGGTACAATCTCCTGCAGTGGCGAACGCTTTCAAAGGTGGTGCGGGAGAATGTCATTCCGCTCCCCCAGATCGTGTCCAACAAAACTGGCTTCGCAGCGTCGTCTCAACCTCCGCTCCCAGAGCCGCCGCTCAAGACGCGGAGTGTCCCTGCGTCCGGTCGCCCAACATCTGCTGGAGAGCACGTGCAGATGGCAACACACAGCAATGGGCACCACACGAGCGCCGCGGACGGACGGATGACTGGCGCAGCTGGCGACTCGTTAACGGGCGCTGTTGCACGGAGTTTCGTGATTGAAGTCCAATCCCTCGAGAAAGAGGTCCGTCCCTCGAACTTTGGAGCTTTTGAATGACAAATGGCGGTGAAGGCTACGAGGGCGCTCCTCGGAACTTGTTGAAGAGTGTCGCACATGAACGCTCAAAGGCAACCGCTTTTTAGCGCAGCATTGACAAGTAGTGATTCCACGCTGTCAAGTCTTACACTCACCCTGTCCCTGTCTTGCCCCTCAGAACGCGGAGCTACGAGAGATGCTACGAATCGACGGAAAGAAGCTGTTCGCAGCATCATTTGACCTTCAGGAGCATGAGCGACGTTTCACGGTACAAACACGCGTTTAAATTAGTTCTCGAAAATTATGCAGGAAAACTGAGCATACGTTCCTGTCGCAGGTCGAGCGCCTCAAATGGGCTGGAAGCGTCGCGGCTCTAGACGGGCTATGCAGCGTCCTCCTTTCGGAGGTCGATTTGCCGATCCTTTGATGGGCGCGACATCGCCCGTGAAGAGTGGCGTTGAGGGCTCCTTGAGATTCATGGGCTTCGTGATGCAGTTTGTGTCTCGCTCATTTTCAGGTGGAGAGCATGTATGGAGACATGCGTGGCGGTCGAACGCTCGAGGAGATCTGCACTGCACTTCAAGAGCGGGACTCACTCGCCGCAGAGGTGTGGAATAGAGGGGTAAACACAATGGAGTTTGCAGCTGCATTGACAATTGTGTTGAAGTTTTGGTCTGTGTTCCAGGTCACCACGCTTCGGGCGGAAGTGGAGAGGCTGCAGGTCGCATGGGACAACAGCATGGTGGAGGTTGCAGGAACATTGCTCAATCTTGAAGGATTGCTGTGTGCGACTGCGCAGGCGCACGCCGTGCCCGGCCCTGTCTGATTAGCCCCAGCATTGCGACTTATCCCAGCTTAATAAAAATCAGGTTTTGACGGTGCGTGTTCTCCGAGGCAGGAAATCGAAAAACGGAAGATGGTTTGCACAGCCGAACCTGCAAGGTGATAGAGAGAAGATGCTGGGGGCATTGAGGATTGTTCCCTCTTTACTATCATGTCCGTTGGACCCGAGTATTACCAAAACGTTACCAAAAGTCCTCAGGGTCTGCGTACATGGGTCTGCGTACAAGCTCTGCAGAACATGAAGCAATCAAAATACCGGCCACGCCCACTAGTCATCACGTCCGGCGCACGTCGACGTCACGTCCCCTTCCCGCCGGCATCACGTTCGGTGTACATCCGAGGCCCATGCGTCGTCTTCCTGTGTACCGTCATCCAGATCCGCTGTGGCGCCACCCCCGCTCCGCATGATCTCTGACGCGATCTTCTCTGCCTTCTCTCGCTGCGCGGCCGAGATCTTGGACTTGTCCAGCGCTGTCGTGTAGAACTCGTCGCTGCATCCCCAGGGACCACTTTGTCAGAGGTTGAAGCGCGGCACAAGTCCCCGCAAATCAAAGAGCAGCACAGCAGTCTTGGTGCCGAGGCTGGGTAGCTGATGTCCAGGACGGAGGTAACCTGTACGTCGTCGTTGCACCGAACTCCCTCTCGTTGGCTTTGAACTGGTCCCAACCGCCCACTTCCGAGTCTGCAGTCACCACCAGCGCCGTCAGTCATCGCCATGCGCCGCGATATTCGGAATGGCCACCAACTCAAGCACCGCAAGTACCTGGCCCAACTGCATAGCATCCACCGGGAGCGATTGGGCCGCTGGGAGCGATTGGGTCGCTTGGAGCGTTGGAGCCCCTCAACAGCACTTCAACGTGGTGGGTTCTAAGGGCAGAGACCCACCCAGCCCCTCGAGGTTGGCCGCAGAGCCGGCCTTTCGCGTCTGCGGCTCGAAGTGATCGTTCGTCCCGGACGTGTCGGTATCCACCATTCCACTGCTCGCGCCACCTCCATGAGCCCACCAAAGCCCCGAAGCCCCCGCGCTGTCCGGGGAAGGGGTCTGTCACACCTGGCATCGAACGCCTGAAGTTCCCGCTCCTTGTATCCGGTCTGCGAAATCTGCGCGCGAAGGCAATGGAGCATGTGAGAAGGCTGGGACGAGAGCCTTGCTGGAAGGTCCCACACGGGACAAGGCTGCGTGTGCGCGGGCTTAGTTCAAATTTCGTTGAGAGCAGCAGGAGGACAGACCTGTGTGTCCGTTGCAAAGGCCCCTTGGCTCTTGGTTCCAGCCAGTACCGGCGGCGACGCAGCAGCAGCGGCAGGATTCACCATTGATAGCAGCGACTTGCCTGCGAAGGATCCACAAATTATCATCTTTGCGGATTGTTTTTGTTCGTCACCGGGCACAGCTTATTTGCGAATAATTGGCTTCATGGTTGAGACAGAACAAAGCGAAAGGAAACTGAATCATTGGAACACCTGCCGCAGAAGCACTCGCTGTAGACAGCACTGTGCCAGGACGTGCAGCGCCGGGTGGTGCAGGAATCGCGACTGAGGGTCCTCCAGGCACCATTGGCATGTAGGACGGAGCAGACATCATAGAAAGGCCGGGCGCGCCTGGGAGCACAACGGGCGTATACTGCGGCAGAACCTGCACCGTGCGAGCTCAGGTTAGCCTCCGCTGCATGACAAGCACCGCTGGACAGCCCAGGCAGGACTATCACCGACGGCAGAGAGTCGCGTCCTGGCGGCGAAACATGTATGGCCGGGATCGCCTCGGTACCATCTGTCGCCTCCTCCGGCGAGGGTGCCAGCGCGCTCTGAGGACAGCACTGCTCTCAGCGACCCCGGTAAAACGCTTCACGCCGGCGCAAGCCGTTGGTTCAGGCCAAGATTTACTCGTGTCACGTCTGTGTCTGCAGGGGTCGACATGGATTTTCTACTTAAGGAACTCATGTTTACGAGTGAGAAATCGCAATTAGTTTTGATCTGCTGGGGGACGTGCCATTAAGAAGACAGCTGCAGCCGATGGCTCTGCAGGTGGAGGGAGCGTCGCTGGGCTCGGGAACCTGGGCACTCACGCCGCAGTCAGACTGATCGGACAGGCGGCGTATGGCACGTCAGGCCCAGGCCCAGGACGGGGGCGCACTTGAATGTCGCAGCTGCGGCCTGAACAGGCTTGGGTGCTGCAGCAAGCGCAGGTGCAGCGGCGGCGGGTGCGGCAACTGCAGCTGGTGCGGCGGCGGCGGCGGCGGGCGCGGCGGAGGAAGAAGTGACAAGTGGAGCGTCAGGAGTCGGCGCGCGTGGATGAGCATCCGCCCACTCAACAGCCTAAAGCAACCATCACAGATAATCACTCAATGAATACGTTGGACGAGATGTCGACGGAAAATAATTTTCGGACAACACAGGTGACAGCCACGGTCGCGCATTGGGAAGTCTCGCCTTTTCGAGCGAGAGAGGAAATCGCTTCGACGCTGCCTCGGCAGTGTCTGAGTGGTAGCCCATTTCTTCCAGCGCTGACATAACCTGCAAGTTCCCGGAGGAGATTTAGCTGCTTCATTTCAAATACGCGCTGATCCCTAATTGCCGGGGGCTTGGGTCCACCTTTTCTTGGTCGGTCAGTACACGGTCCCCTACCTGCAAATGTGACTACCAGTTCAGTCGCACAGGTTTAGGGCCTCATGCGGGGAACCCCGAGGAGCTCCACCGAGAAAAGTTCGAGGGGAAGCCTCCAAGTCTCTTCTGGGGCGGCACAAGGCATCATGATCTCGAATGCACGAACCATCCAATGGGCGTGAATGAAATGCCGCACGGCAGCATATGCTCACCTTGGTGAATCCTTGGTACCCCACATCGTCCCCCGTCTCAGCGATGTACAGGGCTTCTTCCTCCTCAGTGCGACGTCGCTCCTTGGCAGCCTGTCGCACGAAATGCCGTCATTGGACCAGGGCAGTACTCAGCGCTCGATCGAACTTTCAAGAGCTCTGAGACACGAGTCAGGCCGGACGAACTAATTGGCCCCAGGACGCGCCTGCCGGCGCAGCTTGCGCTCCTTCGACGACTCCTTTCCATCAAACGCCTCAGTGCCAGTCAGCACGCGTCGACCGAATTCGTCCCAGGTCGCATCCTCAAGCGATAATACCTTCGTTGCGGTCGCAAGATTTCACTGACGTGTCCTGTGAGTTTTACTTCTTATCTTCTGTCTGCAGTAAGGAAGACAGTCGGTCATGATGTACCTTTTTCATGCGCCGTCCCAAGGTGTCAACGTACGTTTTCTCGATCGCCCCCTTCACTGGGTCCGAGGCGCTCTGTTGCTCAGCTGCCCCATCCCCTGATGCTCCACCGTCCGCCAACAAGATCTCACCAGATGCATCGATTTCTTCCGTAATCTGTGCACAACCCTGAAATATAAATGGAGATGCGGGCATCGTTCTTAACAACAATTCGTAACCCCATTTGGCTGGCCTTCTGTGAAACGCTGGCAAACTTCCAAGGAGCGCGAACCCGTGCCGCAGTCTGTCCCTTCTTGTTCACAGCATCTGAGTCCAGCCCCGCCTTCGAAAGCAGTGACATGACCTGCGTGCAGGCAACGCCGCTCAGATCATCACGCAGGGCGGGGCGCTCTAAACGGTGTGGTCGGTGCGATATCTGCCGGACCACAAGCGGGAGCGGCGCAGGGTTTGGGAAATGGGGCCATTTAGAGCAATGTAGACGGGAGACACCTCAGCCCGGGTCTTGGAGTCTCGGTGCCGCGCCGCGCAATGCATCGCGGTCTCGCCAAGCTCGTTCGTGCAGCTCTGTAGAATCGAGAAGAAGGCTCTCAGTCAACGCGCTCACATGAGGAGAGCGATTGTAGGGACCAGGATCCTCTGTATCGAGCAAAATGCAGCCCCTTCACACCACCGCAGGGTCCTGCGGGTGTTTACCACGTCGGCTCCACGCGACAGAAGCAACGAAACAGCTGCGGGCTGTCCAGCAGCAGCAGCAGCGAGAAGTGGCGAGTCCCCAGAATTCGACGTGCCGTTGATGTCTGAGCGGCTACCCTCGGGCGCCTGGGAAACGAAGGGACGTGAGCAGAAACAACATCTCTGCGCTTTCCTCCTAATGAAGCACAGCATAATTCCTTCCGACACCGCTACTAGGGCCGAGGCGAAGTTAGGTGAACGCAAGGCGCGTGCCTTGACGCCGAGAAGGGCCTCCATCACTGCGATGTGTCCACCCGTTGCCTATATCACACGCTCAATTCAGATCGGGTGGAATGGCACTTGCCGCCATATGTTGGCACTGCACGGGCTTGGCAGGAAACAGATCAGTGCGCTCACCGCCATTGAGAGTGCCGAGGTTCCACCAGGGGCAAGATGGAAAACCATGACGCGCTTTCCGCCAATCATGTCAACTTTGCCCCCTGACAGGTAAAGAAGGACAGTGTCGAGATCTCCCGCTCCACATGCCTGCGCGGTGTTCAAAACACCCAAGAGTGAACAGCGAGGACGTGCGGGGCTGCGTAGTTCGTGCGCGACAGGAAACCCCACTGGCGGGGCCCCCGTTTCCTTGCATTTTGTCTCGTGCTGGGCTCTATGTACGATGTCTAGAACCATTCCCGAAGGCAAACTGAGCATCCAGCACAGGTAGTGTTTCGGGAGGCGGGCATTGGGCGCTGGGCGCCCCATTGCCCGAGCGGGAGGCTTGAGCACTATGGGAGTTACCAACAACCTAGGAAGCATGCACTATACCAAGAAATCGTTCCATCAACCCCCGCAAATGCAAAGTGCCCGAGTGCGGATTTGGCATCGGTCAGCATCGAGATTCAGAATCCACCCAACCGAGGATCCAACTGAGGACATACAGATGAAGCTCAGGGATACGATCATGTGCAGGATACGCACCGTGTGAAAGGCGGGGATCTTTTTGTGGACAACCGCCATCTCAATGTCTTCCAGAACGCCCCCAGCCCTCTGAACGTCGCAGGACGCCTTGACGGAATCAGAAAGAGTAGTGGGAATGGCCGTGGGCCTTCGGCCTTCAAAAATAATTGGAAAAAATGCAAACGGATATGCCCAAGCAGATTTCCTTATCCCGACCCCAGAAAAGCGCCGGGCGCACCGGCGGTGCCTCCTCCGCTCCGTCTGACATTCATTTTGGCCGAGACACTAACAGACCAACGCCACCCCAGAGACTTCCCCAAGCCCCCTGCCCGCCCCGCGCCGCCGCCTCGCCCAGCCGCCGCCCCTCCGGCGGCTGCGACTCCCAGCCCACACTACAGCCCTCGCCGCCTCAGCGGCCCTAGGCACATCCCCAGATCGGATGCAGGTCGTCCTGCGCCCTACACGCGCCTGCCGCGGCGCGCGCACACACTGCAGCGCGTGTATCACCACTTGGCACTTTTGGTTGCCGCGCCGCCCAAGACCGCAGTCTTGATCATGGCGTGCATGTCAGCCATCTTTTTCTCCATGTCGTCCATCTGCGCCTGCACACGGCGGATCCCGACCGAGTTCTCCGTCACCGTCAGTGCAACGTCTGTGGAGATGCCATTGACACTCTCGCGGCGCATCTGGGCATAGTCAAGCGCCGCTTTGTAGAACAGCGGATTCTGCGAGCAATCGAGGGATCAACATCTCTACCGACATCACACAGTCATCCAGCGGGCGAGTGTATTCAGCGAGCCGTGGGCCTGAAGGATCGGCAAAGAATCTCCTCTACGAGTCTGCTGCCATCCTTAGAGGATTGGATGAGTCTGGGGGGCGGACCTGTAGGATCGAGTTTTCTGGCACACCGTGCTCGGTCGGCAGACGCGCGTACTTCTGCTTCTGCTCGTTATGCACCCGTGCGTATGCGCGCCACGAGTGCTGCAACATCTTGGCAGCGGCCGCCTTGCGGTCCTGCTTTGTGCGAATGTTGTCCATGAACTCGAGCACCTTGCTCTCGTCGCGCGTGAGCGTGAGGCGGTCAGTAACGGCGCCGACAGCCAAGGCGACGAGAACGACAGCAAGAAGTGCTGCAAATATTGCCACGTAGCGCCCCATCGGAGTCTGCGGGAAAAGATCTCCGTATCCAACCGTCGTCATCGTGATAATGATCAGCCAGACTGAATTCTCAAACAGGTCCAAGTTCGTGTTTGGGCCGATCGGACGCTCGAATACCATCATTGCGTACGCCTGTGTGACGACTGACATAACAAAAACGAAAAATAGAGTCATGAGAGAGTCACGAAGCATCGCCTTTCCGATGAAATGGTACGAAATGTCGACATTGTTCATGAGCCCAATCAGTCTCGTCTTCTCGTTGCGAAGCCTGCAGAAGAGCGCGGCGGTCAGGCAATCGCAGGGGTGTGATGACTGTGGCAACGCCAAAACAAAAGCTCCTGCATCCCTCAAAAACATGCGCCACCGCATACGCCCACAGGCACGGGTATGCACCCAGAAAGCTCCGCAATGATGCGAGGCGTGTAGTGGTAGCAGCGGATGAGCATGAACACTGTGAAGAATCCGTCAGACGAGTACGCACTGTACGTGTCCAACCCCCAGATGTGAACGATGTAGTTCACGAAGGGCAGCGGATGAATCAGCACAACGCAAATCTCAATGATCAGCGGCCGCAAGAGCCCCGAAAGCATGAAAGCGTGCAGGTATGACGCTCCGAGCACAGTCTTGCCCTCCACCTCGAGCAGGTCGAACTCAATGGTGTAGTACTGCAAGATGTGACCGAGCAGCGTGAACGTCACGCCTGTGTTGATCAGCTTCATGATCTGGAACGACATCACCGGGATGTTCCGGTTGTGCCACAACCTGCGCAGCGTTCCGGCCCACGCCATTGTCAGTGGAGGTCATCATCGTCCAGGACATGTTCAGGTTGCTTACAATTCGTTTTCCATGACTGCTAGAGCCACGCCAAGCATTGCGAGCACAATGACGCGCCAGTTGACTGACTGCCTCTTGGCATCGAGCAACTCTAGCTCCTCCCTGCTCCCCAGTCGCTGCACGTCAGAATCCTCGCACGCCGGCGACCTCGCTCGAAAGCGACAGCTCGCTCCGGCCACGCAATCCCCGCTTTGGAATCGCAATAGGACGGACCACGCTCCGTTCACACTATCTGTACCCAGGTAGGATCCAGGAGCTGCGCCTTCTCCGCTCTGCTATTGGAAACGCCTGTGCAAGGGCGCGGCTCCCCCGCCGCCGCAAGTGGGGAGCGCACCCCCGGTTGTATGGCTGTGAAGACAGACCCTGCTGAGTCGCAGGGACATAGGAACTGCCCTTCGAGCGAAGCTCCTGGTCCCCCCTCATCCTTGAGGATGCCTGAGGCGCCTCCCCAATCGCCCCAGCCCTGGGATGCGCCGCCGACTCGGTCGTCGACACCACTCCCGAGTCTAATCTGGGAGGACAGTTTTAGCCAACCCAAAATGAGCAACTTTAGGAGTCAAATGTGGTTCCAGCACACTCGCAAGCTCCACCGTCCCGCGGCGGGCCCAGAATCGGTTCATCACGTGACATCCTCCCCCTGCTGCGCCACCGTTGGACGAGGGGAGAAGCGCACGCGCAACCATGCCGAAGTCTCGCGGATCCGTCAAGAAGACCAAGACCCATGTGGTAGCGCCAATTCCTCACATGCCCTTGTACTGACATAGACGTGCGTCGGCTCTACCAGCGCGGTGTGCAAGGCCACTTTCTGATCGGTCGGTGTTGGTGGACACAGGTCTCGCGCAAGGCCAAGAAGAAGCCGATCGGGATGAAGAAGCAAAACACCATTCTACCAAAGACCGCACAGTGAGTTTCTGCGACTCCATTGAACGCGTGATCCGCCTGTGGCGGATTTTTCCCTTCTCGTAGCACCTAGTCATGCTCGAATTGTGATGACGCATTTGCGCCCCCGCGCGCCGTGCAGGCTGTGGAAGGACAAGGGGACTGTTCGGGAGAATTATGCTAATCTCGGTCTTGCTGCGGCGGTGAACGCGGATGCTGCGGTCGCCGTTGACGTGCACACAGGGCGCGGCATGCTCAAGGGACGCAAGACCTCGAAGCTGGCACTTGGGACCGGCCAGCTGCAAGTCGCGTCGAGCGGAATCTTGATTGAGGAGAGCATGGACGTTGGGATCACAACGCGTGAAGCGAATGCGGCACAATCTGAAATGGACGATATTGTCGCGCACGCCGCCGAGCCGCGGCTCTTCATGTTTGAGGGCGAGCAGGAGTTTGTCGAGGCACTGATGAAAAAGTACGGGAAGGAGGACTTTCGTCGCATGGCTATGGACATGAAGCTAAATCCGTACCAGGTATTATCGCGCATAATCTCTGCTTCAAACACTCATCTGTGTGCTAGTCCGGCAGAACTTGGCGCATGCCACTGACAGGTTCTGATCGACTTGGCGTTTGTGTAGCACACGCCCAAGCAGATTTCCAAAAAATTCGAGAAGTATTTCAAGATGGTCAAAGAAAGCTCTTCGACGGTCCGTCCCTCCGTTCAGAGCCCTTTCCCGAGCCACGGATGCGCGAATGGCCTTGTGGCAGCATGATATGCTGGACTGACCGCCGCGTTCTACTCTAGCCTGCTTCACGGAGCGGAGCAACGAAGCTGCCATGCCACACGTGGAACGTCGGACCAGGCAAGAAGAAAGAGTGGAAGTAGAATGTCAACACACAAGCAGTGGGGATGAGGAACCTCAGAGGTACTAATAGGGCATCTCAGGACGTGTTTGAGAGTTCCTGTAGAGAGATGACATCATCATGAACGGATAGTGGGGGTCGAAGGGCTTCAGCAGCGTTTGTGCTCTGGACGAGGTTGAATTCGGGTGACGCTTATTCAAAGGGTCTAGCTGTCGGATCGCTCGGCTTTGGAAGTTAATAATAATCCGAGTTACCAAATCCATTACCCACATTTTCCGCCGATGAATTGGAAGCAGAGATCCCTGCGGGTGAACAGTGGTTCATGACTATGCGCAAGATCGTTGGCATGCAAGAAATCTTTGTCACCCTACATAAGTTTGAAGCCCTCATTACATCAAACCATTTTCGGATGGTTCCATGTTACATGGGGCTGGGGACCTCGCCTGTACGTATCGGGATGCTTTCGAAAGTGCATTACATGGTGCGAATCTTCAAAAAGACCTGGGCTCGAGAATTCGAGTGAACAACTCACAAAATGCAGGCTTCAGATCCAGGGAAATCCAGGGCAAGAATTCTGCGAAACCTTCAAAGTTGAAGTTGAAGGTGGCTCAAATGCTGTCAATACAAGGCCAAAGCTAGCACGTGAGGTCCGACAGCTCAAAATCTAATCAGGCCAACATTTGACGCATGACTCCATAAGCACTGTGTACCTTCTGTAACGTCGATCTTCAAGGTACGACGCGCGCGAATGAGCACGCCTATCTTGGCCGCGTCTGTCATAGTGTCGATCGGGCTGCTTCAAGAGTCGACAAAAAGTGCAATGAGTGCAAGGGATCCTCATTTTTCTTTCGAAGACACGTGTTGTAAATCCTGCGCATAGAACCTGCATGCGCTACCAATTCCATGCAAGCATCGGCCCTTGGACCAGGGGTCATTCCTGAAGATGTACAATTGCTTGCAGTCAAGCGGAGAGAGGGTCATGTTGGTCCTACTTACCCAAGAGATGCACGGTCAGCAACAGCACAGCCACATTCCCCGGGGAGTAGCGTCAATCTCATTTCCCTTTGATGCGCTCTCGGGAGGCCAGGGCAAATGTGGCTGGGACCCGTACCAGAACTCCTGCGCGCGCTGCTCGCGACCACGTACCACGTTCCATGCGTCAGCCAACACCGCGAGAATTATGAATCCACCCTGAGCACAAGAGAATGTGAAGGGGAAATTCCCGCACCATCCTCTTACACGGAAGATTGTGCTCATAGCCTGGACTTGTTGACTGGCACCTGTGCAACGAGCCTCGGGAACAAGGAAGGAATCGACTCCCTGATGGCCTGCTCGCACATGTCCGCCACACGATGGGGAGCACATTAGTCCTGGGTGTCGCGAAGATGTACGATTTCCTCTGGCCGCGGCCAGAGGAAATTGCGGGGCAGCCAGAGGGAATTTGATCAAAGCGATTCATCTCAAGGCTTTTGGCGAGGCTACCGTGAGGCCTGAGCGCAAGTACAGGTACGCCGGTGCGGAATCGAAAATCTGTGCAGGTCCCAACCATCGGACAATGCAGGGATTAGATCCAGATGTCTTCTCGGGAAACGGAGGGGCTTCAGCCGCGCGTCACTCGCTGTGCCGAGATCTGGGTACTGAGGCTCCACCTCTCCAGTGAGGCGCGCACGCACGGCGCGCAGCGTCTTATGCTGCGGTGTGAGTGCAAGCGGATCCGCTGCGTCGGCCGAGCGCATTTCCTGTGGACGTGCGCGTGTAAGGGCTCCAAGAATCCGGTAGGACATCAGGGTCATGATTCGACCAGGTGGCAAGTGACGCAGTGCCGCTGCGACGCGGCGCCGATGCATACGCTTCACCGAGGACGAAAAAACAATGGGAAAATAGCGTGGAACCCATGCCCTCACGGGAACACCACATAAAGCCTTCTCATCGCAGCACGGGTCACACCTGGATGATCTGCTCCCAAACAAAGGTGCCTCCATTGGAAAAGCAGTGAACGAAGCTGCTCGCAATTGTGCAAAAATGTTAGGATTTCGTTTTTGACACGACACAGTCACCCATCTTCTGAGTAAGCTGCTGCCATGTCTATTATTTAGGTCGTCAAGGAATGTCGGGCTGCTGCGCACAGGCGTGCAGACGGAGCGCCCGCCTCGAGCGCCTCGTGTGCTGCGTGCATTACTGCGTGCCCGAGCGCCTGCGTCGCTCCCAAGCTTCATGCAAGCCCCCGCCAACATCGTGCGATAGTACTGACACAGCTGCGTCGGAGGAGCTACGAGCAGCCAGTCTATGCTCGCGATTTCACCGTGAGGGACGAGCTGTTTCATCACGGGAAGGGGTGTGTAAACCAGCAAGCGCGGCTTGTTGAGAAACATTATATCCGTGAATGGGGCCGTCGCCCTGACAACAACCTGGTCAGGCGAAGTGATACTGGTTATGTACTTGTTGTAAGCTACTGAATTTGCGGCGCGGCCGACGTGCTCACCGTGCTGCGAGCGTTGCCTTCGTACATCTCAGCGTACTTTGCGAGGTGCCTATCTTTTGCACCAAGCCAGCCCAGGAGCACAACCACGCTCTGAGCCGGAAGGACTGGCATCGATCTGTGCGCAGATCTGAGTGAATGAGAGCACGCAAATGCGGGCAGGCAGTGGCTCGAGACTGTCAGCTGGCTAGAGAATCACCGGGACACCACAACCCACGGGCCTCGAGCCACCGCGTGCCCGACCATATTTGCAGAGCACTGCGGCGTCGCGGTGCCAAAAGCCGGACTCTGAGCGAAGTAGTTTGCCAGGCAAAGCCTGCAGAGGCACAGGTCCTCACAGATCGGCGGGCACTTGAAACTTGCACGCCCCCTTGCTGCGGCTGTCGGTAAACTCCGGTGTTGCTTTGGCTTTCGTCAGCTAGTTCTATCTCGAAAGGAATAAATTAGGAAAATCTAAATCGAATATGGTAAAAAGGACTGAGCACTTTCACATGGGAGAGGTGAGGAGGGCATGACTGTTCTCTGCCGAACCGCGCGAGTCGTCGGAGTAACTGCACGTCGGTCAAATTATTACCCAGGTATCGCGCCGCTTTCTGTTCCAAGTGTCGTCAGGCTGTTCCTTTGCTTTCCGTTTTATGCTTCGGACGGGTTCGCTGTGGCAAAGTTTGCATGAGCTCAGTCATGCGCCGACTGAGCTCATGCAAACTTTGCCGGCAGCCGCATGGAATCATCTCCAAGTGACCACGATGTCCTTACAAATGCACGTGCCTGGATTCAACAGTATCCAGGTACGGAACCCCAAGCTTTCTTTTGTGCAAATAGTCGGTTGCTGGATTCCTCTCGCAGAGATCTCAGTACTGGGAAGTTGGCGTGCGTTGCGACGGATTACAATCGTTCACTGCGTCCAGGCGATGGGCATGGCTGGCCACTCGAAATGGCACAACATTCGGCACAAGAAGGGTGCTGAAGATGCGAAGAAGGCTATTTTGTACTCCCGAATCGGGTGAGCGACTCTGTCGCATGCCTGTACTGTGCTTTCCGCCTTTGAGCTCACGTGCTCCGCCGCGCCGTACTATGTCACGCCATGGGACGACGCGCCACAGGAAACAGCTGAAATCAGCGCTGGACCGTGGTGGGAACTCGCCCAACAACAGCGAGCTCGCAAGCGTTCTCGCGAAGGTGCGTAATGCCCCCATGCGGCAGCCAGCCGGGCCGCTCACCATTTTCAATCGCTCACCATTTTCAAAAAACCTCTTGCGCTTAATAGCACTGCCCTGCGTGGCTTACTGCGAGAGCCGAAGACATGTTGGATCCACCCTTGATGCAACGTTGCGTCCAAGTCTTCGTAGCTCATGCCCTGTTCACGCTGAACCCTCCGACCCTGACTACACTTGCCCGTACAGGCGAAGGAGCTCAAAGTGCCGAAAGATGTCACGGACCGCGCGATTGCCCGGGCGATGCAGGTCTACTGCTCATGCGCTGCCCCACATCCACATCCCGACCCTGTGTCCAAAGAGAGAGCTGGCACTGAGGCAGCTGCGCAGGAAGACTCGCGCACACGTCGCAATCTGCGGTGCATGGAATCAAGCCAGATCAGGCTAGCAGCTTTGTGAGTAGTCAGTGAGCGATACTGACTTATCTCTATTTGGACACAGTCCGCCGCGGGGGGGGACCAGACCTACGAAGGAATGGGTCCGGCTGGAATTTCTGTGATTGTGCAGGAGAGTCCCCAAGGATGGTCCCCGAGGGTCAGAAGGGGGTCCTGGCGACTAAAGTTTCGAGAAACCCCCTTTTCTGTTGTTGTATCATCTCTGCTGATCAGATAGGTCTGGTAGGTATATCGCTCTGCCTGGCTGGTGCCTCAGCAAGTGCACCCTGGCGCTTCATTCTTACAATCGCTGTTGACCTGACTAGTGCAGTGCGTGACGGACAACAAGTCGCGAACTGCCTCAAAGTTGCGAGAGATTTTCAAGAATTATGACTGCACCCTTGGAACCAGCAATTCCGTCGCCTTCAGGTGCGGGAACCATGAACGAGGAGGGCAATCTCGGGACTGCAACTCGAGAGTGATAGCGTCACCTCAATTTTTGGGCGGTACGTGGCAAGACTGCAGATCAAGTTAGAGAGATGTGTTTGTACCAGGTTTAGACGCGTCGGACGGATCGAAATTGCCGCTCTTGCAGCCGATAAGGCGGAAGAAATTATCGAAAAGGTGAGGGAGCGATCTCGCAACCTGAGCCCATTCCAGTGTCCTGCGGCCCGAATCAGAATCTGAGGGATGAGGAATCAGACAGATCTTTCGAGTCTTTGTTTCCAGAAGGCCCTGAGGGCAGTGAGGCAGATTTAGTAACTTAGAGCGGTGCCTGAATAGCAGCTAGCCCAAGTCCTCTACAAAATAGCTCCTGAAAAATGTCCACCTCAACGTGTGAAAGGCAATTGAGCTTGGCGCTGATGATGTGAACGAGACTGGGGAGGACGGTTTGGTTATTACTTGCACGCCCGAAGATCTCAAGCCGCTCACCCGAGGACTCAAGGATATTGGTGTTGAGACGGTATTCTTCCGTTGGACCCTGACTGGACTCGCACAGTCAGGAGAAGCTTCCCAACACGTGGTGCTCGGTAGTGCTGGAAGGCTCGCGTTTTGCGTTTCTCTAGGCGGGTTGCTTCTGTGTATATCATCCCATGACGGCGTACGGGGGGAGGGACAGGCGTCTGAGGAATTGGCCTGGGATCCTCTCGAGAAAATTGAGGTGTGCCCACCAGAGAACAATGATAGAAGATCCGCAGTTGCGTCTTGTGCAGCATGTTGATACCTCGGGTTGGTTGGGAACAGTGCGGTTACCTGATTTGATTTCACGTATTTTCCTATCATGAATTCTTTGGACCGCGGGTGGAGCAGGTCCCTGAGGATAAGATTGCAGACGTACAGGTATGACTGCAGCCGCACCAGACTGATACAAACCCTCCCATCCTGTGAATTGGAGGCTCCGAGCCCTTGCCGACGCCTCATCATCATCTCGAAAGCTCAATTCCTCCATCGGGTACTCGCAGGGATTCATCGAGGACCTCGAAGGGTACGACGAGACTGACGTGCTCTTCCACAACACTGCCTGGTGAGGCGCGCGAGAAGTGGGCGCCGGCGCAACGTGTCCAGGGCATCTCAGTCTCTAGTGTGTTCGACGACTCGTCATTTGTTCCATATGACCTATGACCAGGGCACTACTTCAAGTGCGACGAGGTGGTGAAGGTGGGCGAAATCTGGGGGAGCCTTGACAACTTAACTATGAGTCACTTGTGGGCAACCGCACGCTGCTGCTGTTGCCCCACCACCCCCTCTCGCCCGGGCCCTTGCCTCTCTGCCCCCCGACCGCCATGTCGCTTCCCACCCGTCCCACTTCGGCATCCACCTGTTCGTCCGCCCTCGTCGCGCGACAGAACTTCACTCTCCGGAAGTGGTGGCTGGTAGCCCAGAGCATCGGTGCGCTGCTTGCACAAGCAGAGCGTCACATGTCTTGAAGCGGGGGTGCACTTGGGGCTGGGCTGCTTGCGGCAAAGTGCTGGGCTGGTAGGTCGTTCAAAATTTCGCAAATACGCCTCTGCGCCGCCAGGCCACATCCATGGGCCCACCACGGAAATCTAAATGATGAGGGAGGACGGGGAACGACCGCAAAGACCTCTCCATTCTTCGAGAGCGTGATCTCCATATAAGACACTGTCCGGCGTCCTGTGAGGAATGTGAGTTGCTCAATTTCAGCGAACCGGTTGTGGTCTCCGGCAGCCCCAGCCCCGGTTCCGTGGCTCACCGTCTCCACTTTGTCGTGACTCGATCCGGCTCCACTGGTGAAGCCCAGGCACGCGCAACTTGACTATCTCGGCCACGGAAACGCTCTGCGCAAGTGAGTGATAGGGGTTTTAGGCGTTATAGACCATGCTGAGTTGCAGTTGCCGATGCGATGTCGCTCGCGAGGTGGGGTACCTTGTTGATTGCGCTGCCCATCGCTGAGAGCACAATGAAAGGCTTTTGCGCATCTTCCAGCAACGATAGCGCATATCTGCCCCCACAAGGTCAGAATCAGCCACTCATAGAGTTTGGTATGGAATGAAACATGGCGCGAGGGGGGCGAGGGGGGGGGGGGGGGGGGGGGGGTTGTAGAGCCGCGGGCAAGCTTACGAAATGTAGTTTCGTTCCTTTCCTGGGCCTGTCACCTGACGGGAATGGACTCTCGTGTTAACGACCTGTCGGAGCTTGTGACGCACATAGCTACAGAGTTCACTTTGCTGCGAGCTCACTACGCGGCGTGTTCAAGCAATGTGGCGTGCGCTTGACTGAGCTCTGCAGCGCCTTGATCCCATCTTGCGAGAATGTGTGTCCCGACTTACCCGGATCTCATGCTCCTGCGGCTCATCTCTTTTGCCCGCCTCTCCCGCTGCATTACTCTTGCCAGCGCGATGCACTAACCTCGTCTCAGTACCGATCGGGGCGCCAGCTTGCTGATCACGGTCCATCCTTGCGGCTGGCTGCAGCTACCGGGGCTATGCACCCCGAGCAAAATATTTCTGTGTGAGATGGGGAAATCAAACGCAGGAAGAAGCCCCGTGGGACAGTCGGACAAGCTTCCCGTCCCACGCTGCTATGTCCGAAAGATAAACCTGTTAACGCTCGGCTGCGCGATCGTTTCCGGGTCCGTGGACCGCAGAATGCTGCAGAGAGAAATCTGGAGATTGTGAGAATCAGAGTCGAAGCTTGAGACAAGACTGCAGTGTCTACTACTGCTGCAGCGAGTTCACTTTTGGTCGGACATTTGTTAGTAGGGCGCAATGCCCACTCTCGCGGTCAATCTGGCTGTAGAAACCAAGCGAAAGATCCTGGAGGAGAGAAAAGCTGCGGAACTTTTCGATGAGCGTCTCAAGACTGCGACCGCTGACCGCGCAGGAGACCAGGCAGGCATGTTCAAACGTGGGCTGCGAGGATATGTGACGCAGACTCTGGTACGACAGGACGTGCTGTCAGAGCGTGACGAGCGTGTGATACAGTATGAGCCTATCACGGCAGACGATCTTAGAGTAACACGCACACGCGACTGGGAGTCGGCGCGCCGCCGGGTGTTCAAGACGAAGGGCAGTCGCGCCATCGGTGGGATGGGCATTATTCCCTACATTGACTTTGCGTCGAAACAGCTCACAACTATCCCGATGGAGCTCATGCGGCGTATCCCCGTCGAACGTGTGAATCTTGGCTACAATCAGATCGCCAACATCTCCGGACAATTCTTCAACCTCCCCGTGCTCACCGAGCTGAACATGGACTCGAATGAGCTGCGTGACATTCCAGCGGCCTTCGCGTACCTTTCGCGCCTGCGCGTTCTATCACTCAAGAACAACAAGCTCGAACGAGTCAATTATAACTTCTGCTCAATCACCACTCTCGAAGAGCTCGCTCTGAGCTCCAACTTCCTCACAACGCTGCCACAGTTTTGGGGCAGGCATATATGCCCCCTTTTCGCACCCCGCGTGAATCTTGACGCTGTTTCAGATCGGTTTCGACTGGCCTACACGAGACTTGCGATATGAATTGCTCGGAACGGTTGATACTGTTTGCTCACTCTGCCAGGATGTGCAATTTGCGGTACCTCTGGCTGTCCAACAACAAGCTCCATGACCTGCCAGTGGACGAGGCGAGTCTCGAAGCGCTTAATTGAGCGTCCCGAAAATTCATATTCACGAAAATCAGATAGCTTGGACGTGCTTCGTCTGGCGTCAATCAATACCCGCGAATAGGTGGTAAGGCTACTCGAGTACGACCCCGCGACAGGGCAACGCATCGTAGCGCAGTCGAAAGGTATCGGGGGACTCACCGCACTGGAGGAGCTCTGGCTTGATGGTACCAAGAGCCCCCTCTCCCATTCAAAATTCTTCGGCCCATAATCACGAAGCCCTGGCGCTGGTGCTGGTGAGAAGGAGACTCAGAGATTGTAATCACTGAAGTTGATCGGCCATGGAATGGCAGGCAACGAGCTCGAGACACTTCCGCCAGACATTTCTCAGCTTATCTCACTGAAGGTTTGTCCCAGGGGTCTTGTTCATAAGGACTGGTCTTGGAAGCATGTCATTTGGTAAAGGCAGTCAAGTTGGCTCCTGTATGATATTTGTGACTAGCTGTTTTACTACAGCTCACCAATCCTTTTCTCACTCCAGTTCTTGAATCTCCGCGGAAACAATCTCGAATCTCTCCCGGGCGAAGTTCAAAACTTGGTGAAGCACCCTTCCCGAACGCTGGTTGGTCGTCTCTTCATCGATGTTGTGTTGACGACTGAATTGCTCAGCCAAAAATACTAGCTCATATTCCTTGTGCCTTCGCAGGTGAGCCTCCAGCAGCTAGTCGCGACAAAGAATCGTCTTAAGACCCTGGGGAAGCCTCTCTGCCTCATACCGAAGCTCCACACGCTCAATCTTGCGGGAAATAGAATCGAGGCACGGTTCCCATACACTGCACGCTTCGAAATTTGAAAAACTTCGGGGGAAACTCTCGTTCGCACCTGGAAAAACCCCAAGGAATGCCGATCTTTGGTGTCCGTGGAACCGCTCTGGTATGTCTGACATGCTCCCACCGCTTCCTTGCAGGAGTTTCCAAAGTACGTTGTAGATGCGACTGCACTCACCTCTCTCGACCTCTCCAACAACCCCATCAAAGCGGTTCGTACCGGACCGCAATTTTCAGTCGACAGAGCTATCATCCTCACCGAAATCGACCTAGCTGGCCACTAGATTTGTTTCATTGACTCTTGATACATAGACCGAGGTCATTAATCTTTACTGCCTGTCGTTACCAACTCCCATCACTTCAACATGCGCAGGTCCCCTCAATGGTTGCCTTGCTTCCGAGCCTTATCGATTTCCGCGCCCACAACTCGGGGTCCCTTCCTCCCCTTTGGCCACCAGACCGAGAGTGATAGGTTGAGTAAGCCTATTAGAGAATGGCATTTGGAATTGACGCGGTCTGCAAGCGTCCCGGTCGGCTGAAATATTTCACCACACTGGAGTTGATCCTCAGTGAGAGAGCCCTGCTGTGTGTCGCTCAAGCTGGTCTGCGAGTAGGTACTCGGGAACTGGGGCTGCCATGACCTCTCACTGGTCTCGGTGAAGCCCCATGCAAGTCCAGGCGCAACTACTGTGCCCTCTTGTTCCATTAGTTCTCCTCTCTTTCGACATTTCGCTCTTGTTCTCTCTCTCTCTCAACCCCTGCTGGCTATCTACCCTATTTGAAGCCCGGCCATTCCAATGTCAGCTCGCACCATGATCCGTCCCTGTTCATGGCTCTCCAAGTCGACGAGCGCGACGCTTCAGTATCCAGATGCCCTTTCAGTATTTAGTTTCTTCTCAATGCTCTTTCTGCCGCCCATGCCTTCGGCGCTCTAAACATCCGCGCACACGCGACTGAAATTAGGCTATTCGGCGTAGGTGACGGTGGTGCCGCCTGCACAGCGACCCTGGACGTCGGCATCGCGACTGTATCCCTTCGAACCACGAGCAGACCCGCTCGCCGACTGGCTGCTACCGATAGTAAGACCGCCAATGCCCCGCCGATTTGCGCACGAAGCCCGCGCAGCGCTGTTGCGCGGTGACAGATACAAACGTGGACCATCTGAAATGATCGTTACGCTCTGATGCTGCTCACTGGAGCTGCCAATCACGTCCCTGTCCAACAGTTTTGTACTCCTGTATTCCGTTGTGCCCACTGAGTCCTCCATCCCTTCCAGGGCACTGCTGACTCAGAAAGCATGCGCACCCGGCTTGCCGGCACGCGTGAAACCTCAGCGCTGCGGCGCACGGCGGAACGATTCCGGGCAGTCGAAATCTTTGACGGGATGCCGAATTCGCGTCCCGTGACATTCATGGCACCAGGTGAGTCCAAACAGCCGACGTCTAATGCTGTGCCTGCATGGCCTTGAGTCGCGTAATCTTGACCGGTGGCACTCCGTCGCCACGGATTGGCTGGATGCAGTATGATTCTGCAGAAGAATTGACACGTGTTCGAAGACCCGTCCCGCCTTCTCTGTGGTGATCAAGGAATTCTAAAGCACTGTTTGATCCCAGGCGGCAGGCTCCCATCTGCCCTCGCCGCACAGTACCAGCCACCGCCGACATCGCTCCGCGCTCCGGCCACGCCATTCTCTTCGGCCCGCCCTCCCACTCGCGGTTTCTCGTCCGGCGTGCGCGGTGGCGCGTGAAAGGCATTCGAGCACGCAGGTTGCGA
>ENA-UOXV01001700-UOXV01001700.1-marine-metagenome-genome-assembly--contig:-NODE-1700-length-30033-cov-6.115785_pt1 | contig 30033 bp, 28 predicted proteins | sample MGYA00238165_ERZ766961 | MGnify/ENA primary metagenome ERZ766961 (study PRJEB28924, sample SAMN03173240) | marine metagenome | biome: Marine; feature: Water; material: Subsurface seawater | place: North... | reverse complement strand
ATACAAAATATAGCAAATGCTGATTCTTTACCGAGTGATCCGAGCAAAAAACCCTATCAACGACAAACTATTACTTTTAAAAATGAAGTTGATCGGGAATTGGGCATTGAGGTCGTTAAGGTCGGAAAAATTGGAAAAGATAGAAGTGAATTTGCGAAACGATTTGATCCCAGTCACCCTGGTGCGGACAACGATGGTTATGTATTAACACCAAATGTTAATAAGTTGGTAGAAATGACGGATATGAGAGAGGCCCAAAGATCTTATGAGGCTAACCTCAGCGCTATTCGTACAAGTCGATCAATGCTTAATAAGACTTTGGAACTTTTGCGGTAAGTTTTTTTTATTATAGATCGTTTCATTTTTGTAAACAATAAACCACAAGGAGGCTTTTAATGGCTGTTGAGATTTCAAGTGCTGTAGGTGCCTATAAGTCTGCTCTCAATCGTGTTACAGACTCTAATGAAGATGGAAGTTCGGGCATAGGTAGTAATATTACCAAAAATGATTTTTCATCAATGGTGAAAAATTTTGCTCAAGGTGCGATAGACAAAAGCGTTGCAAGTGAGCAACTTTCAGCTGCTGCAGCTGCGGGTAAAGCGAATGTTGACGAGGTCGTTATGGCCGTTGCTGAAGCTGAAAGTACTTTGACAACTGTGGTCGCTATTCGTGATAAAGTTTTAGAAGCTTACCGCGAGATCCTTCGTATGCCAATTTAGTATAGAATAAAATGGATCAAGTAGCCGTTTTAGAAATCTCAAGAGAAGTTTTTATTGTAATTCTCAAGACCGGTGGGCCAATCATGGCGGCAGGTTTGGTTGTTGGTCTAATAATTGCTATATTTCAAACACTCACATCCATTCAAGAAATGACTCTAACATTTGTTCCAAAAATTATTATTATTTTTGGTGCGGTGATTGTATTTATGCCATTTATGATAAATGCAATACTTGTGTTTACCAGATCACTTTACGATCGCATAGCAGTAATGGGTTAAAACTGTGCTCGAAGAATTTCTCGAGGTTAATGCTTTTGTATTTATTGTTATATTTTCGCGTATCGGCACAATTTTAATTTTTATACCAGCTTTGGGGAATCCAAGATTTTTTGCAAGAATACGGCTCTTTCTTGCATTAGCGATTTCATTTATCCTAACACCGATTGTTTTTGATGTTTCTCCAAAAATGCCCAGTAATGTAGTAGAGCTTATTGTAATTATCTCAGGTGAAATTTTAGTTGGTGGGTTCTTGGGTTTAGTAATTAGATCAATGTTTTATGCTACACAAACAGCGGGCGTAGTTATTTCTTTTGTTTCGGGAATGGCAAATACGATGGTCTATGACCCAGTAGTTGAGCAACAAAGCGCAATAGTCGCTGGATTCTTGGGAGTAGTTGCAACATTATTATTATTTATAACAAATATCCATCACTTGTTAATAGAGTCGATGGTAGGAAGTTATAAATTGTTTGAGCCAGGTTTATCACTTAATTTAGGCGATATGGCTAATATGTTAGCACGAGAAATAAATGAGACTTTTAAACTTGGCGTTCAACTTTCAGCCCCTTTTTTGGTTGTTTCTTTCGCCTATTATGTTGGTTTGGGAGTTTTAACGCGGCTCTCACCACAAATACCAATTTTCTTTGTGGCAATGCCTCTGCAAATAGTAATTTCGATGATTGTTTTAGCTCTTTCAGTCGGAGGAATGATGACGGTTTATTTGCGACATGTACAAGAAAGATTAATTCCATTTGTTGGCATATAAAAAGGATTAAAATTAATGGCTGACGCGGAAACCGGTGAGAAAACAGAGGACCCAACAGGTAAGCGAATTTCTGATGCGAGCAACAAAGGCCAGGTTGCCTCTTCGCAGGAAATACCGAGTTTGGGAGTTTTTATTGTAATCGCGATTCTTGTTCCAACTATCCTTCCCTCAATGATGAGCTATTTTTATTCTCTTAACCGGAAGTTTATTGAGAATGCTCATGCATTTGTCGTTGGAAGGCAGGATTTTGAAGTTGTTTTCCGAGAAGTTATTTTCCAAGTAGGGATCTACGCGTTACCTATTATGATTGTATTTTTAATTACAGGTTTTGTAATACAAGTTATGCAAGTGGGTTGGAACCCTTCCCTTGAAAAATTTCAAATAAAACTTGATAAATTTTCTCCCGCCAAAGGCATCAAAAAGATAATAGGGGTGCGTGCATTAGTTGAGGCAGCCAAAGGCATAGCGAAAATTGGTATTATCGGATCAGTAATCTTTATTCTCGTAATGCCACTAGTTGAAGATTTAGAGCTGTTACCCGCATTTGATTTAATACATGTACTGGATCGAATTAAGACTATTGTGCTCGTTGTTCTTGCCATAACGATATTGATTATGACTATTATCGCGGCTTTAGATTTTGCTTATCAAAAATGGGATCATAAGAATAAATTAAAAATGACAAAACAGGAAGTTAAAGATGAGCGAAGGCAGCAAGATGGCGATCCTCTGATTAAACAGAGAATTGCCGCACTAAGAATTGAGAGACAGAGGGAACGCATGATGCAGGCTGTTGGTAAAGCTGACGTTATTATAACTAACCCAACTCATTACGCGATCGCATTACAATATGATATGGATAAAATGCCTGCCCCAATTTTAGTAGGTAAGGGTGTTGATGAAATTGCAGCGCGTATCCGTGAAGTAGCTGAGCAAAATGAAATTCCTATCGTTGAAAATCCGCCTTTGGCGCGCGCCCTGTATGCCGCCGTTGAAATCGATGAAGAAATTCCGCAGGAGCACTATCACGCTGTAGCTGAAGTGATTGGATACGTATATCGTTTAAAAGGTAGAGTAAATAATTTAGATGAAAAAGAAAGTTGGGCAGGCTAGCAAATGAATGCCGTTAATAGTAAAAGTTAATTTAATAAATGAAAGAGATTTGTGTGCTATTGAAAATAAAATCTTGGCTTTATTGAATAAAATTTAATCTCGTTTAATCATTAATTTATAAGTAATTGTATTATGGAACTAAACTTACAAAATTCGGATTTTTTAAAGTTATTATCTTCCGGCCTAGTAATTATTCTTACTTTGATAATTTTTTTATATTTGAGGGCAATAACTAGGTTTAAGAGAGAAAGAAAAAAATATTTCCGAGAATTATTGGTCTCTAAAAACTTATGCATGGTTATTAATAAAGAGTCCAAAATACAATTCATAAATCAAGCTTTCAAAAAATATTTTGAAAAAAAATTTAGTATTAATTTGGGACAAACCGAAATACTTGATGAAGTTTCTAAGTTGCTTAGTGAAGATTCAAGGGAGATTTTTAACAAAATATGCGCTGGCGACATCAGAAATTGGCGAGGATTGTTTGAGCTCTCGTTTTTTTCTGAGGGTGTGAAGGACATATACTGGAATGTAAGTGTTGAAGTATATAACGAATTTAGAATACTTTACATAGATGATATTACCACTCAGAAAGTAGAGCAATTCGAAAAAGTGGTACAACAAAAATATATTGATGATTTACTCGATCAATCACCAATAGGTTTCTTTTCAGTCGATCTTGATGGAAAGTTTTGTTACATAAACAGCATTCTTCGTAAATGGTTAGGAATAAAAAATAAAAATATTATAGACGTGCCTACTTATTTTAGAGATTTTGTATCTCCGGATTTGATTAGCGAGCAAAACATCGAAACGGACGAAGATGGAAAGCACGGATCTCTTATTTTACGGCCAATAGATGGAGAGGATTTTTTAGTTTATTTAGTACAATCTGAAAAGCTCTCATCAGATGGTAACTTTAAATATAGTCGCTCTATAGTTTTTAGAGAACCATTTGCGACTTTATCTGGCGACCATGCAAGTTTGGCTTTATTAGAACAAATTCCATGGTTATTTTCAGACTCCCCAGTCGGGATAGTCATGCTCAATATTCAGGGAGAGGTCATAGAATGCAATAGAGCATTTCTGAAGCTTTTGGGCTTGCATCGTGATGGAGTTCTCACTCGGCCATTGTCAGAGAGAATAAATAAAGAAGATAGAAGTGATGCAGATGCGCAATTTTCAAAAGTAGTAATGGGTATTGTGCCTGCTACATTAATAGAAGTTAGAATGCCGGCTGGAGGTGAAAGAGAGTTAACAGCCTCTCTTTTTGTTAGTAGAATTTGTGATACTGAGAATGATGTTGTTGGATTAGTAGTGCATGTAATAGATACTACTGAGCAAAAAAATCTTGAAGTGCAATTCAATCAAGCTCAAAAAATGCAAGCTGTTGGTCAATTGGCAGGAGGAGTTGCACATGATTTTAATAATTTATTGACCGCAATGGGTGGATTTTGTGATCTACTCCTAGACCGACATGGTAGCGAAGATCCATCATTTTCAGATATCATGCAGATAAAACAAAATACTAATAGAGCTGCAAATTTGGTACGTCAGTTATTAGCGTTTTCTAGAAGACAGACCCTCCAGCCAAAAGTTTTTGCAATTAGGGATGCATTAAGCGATTTATCAAATTTATTGAGGCGATTGATTGGTGAAAATATAGAATTGGAAATTAATCATGGTGTCGATGTAGACTTAATTAGGACTGATCCCGGACAATTTGATCAGGTTATAATCAATCTAGCCGTAAATTCTAGGGATGCAATGCCCGGTGGTGGTATTATTACTGTTCTGACAGAGCGGGTTAATGTCGAAACTTCGATTCAACGCGGGCATGAGGTTATGTCTGCTGGCGAGTATATACTGATAAAAGTTGTTGATACAGGCTCAGGTATTGCGCGCGAGGATATTGGTCGTATCTTTGAGCCCTTTTTTTCTACCAAAGGAGTTGGTGAAGGCACTGGTCTGGGTTTATCAACAGTTTATGGAATTATCCGACAATCTGATGGATATATCTTTGTTGACTCTGCTCTTGGAGAGGGAACATCATTTTCTATATATCTGCCAGCTTTTAGCGCCGCTGAAGCTGAGCAATTTAATCAGAATCTGGTTACGAATCAATCAGTTTCGCCAGATTTGACAGGTGCTGGCACGATCCTTCTCGTAGAAGATGAGGATGCAGTAAGGTTGTTTGGATCCCGAGCTTTACGCAACAAGGGTTATAGGGTTCTCGAGGCTCGAGATGGTGAAAATGCACTAGATGTTATAAACGCTTACGATGATAAAATAGATTTAATTTTAACTGATGTAATGATGCCGGGTATGGATGGTCACACGTTAGTTCGTTTGATATTAGAGGAGCTTCCAGATATTCGTGTAATCCTAATGTCAGGTTATGCGGAGGATGCGATACCCGGGGAAATTAGTGAAAATCCAACAATTAATTTTTTATCGAAGCCCTTTAGTCTTCAAGATTTAGCTCTGAAGGTTAAAGAAGTTTTGACAGATAAAAAATCTGAACTTTAAGATGTGGTTAATCGTTGATCATTTCTACTTTTTATCAGCGTCGCATATAATAAATATAAAAATAGAGTTGCGATTAATAGAATCGGTCTCTTTTTTTTTAAATAATTAATTATCTTTAATTCAACGCTGATTCTCTTATTTTTCCAATTAAGGGATAAATTTTCTATAATAACCATTTATTTCCAGATACTTACAAATATACTTGCAAATAAGAACAAAACAAGTACATTAGAATAAATTTGCACAGTTAAACCTGCTATGAAATAAGGAGATACCATTATGCCAGACGGAGCACTTCGACTTGTGGAAAAGAATAATATAGATAAAGAGAAAGCATTAGAGGCAGCCTTGGGCCAAATTGAACGTAACTTTGGTAAAGGTTCAATCATGAAATTAGGGCAGTCTGATAATGCGTTAGAGATTGAAGCAATTTCAACTGGATCTCTGGGCCTAGATATCGCTCTCGGCATTGGCGGCTTGCCTCAGGGAAGAATTATAGAAATTTATGGCCCTGAGAGCTCAGGTAAAACAACGCTCTCTTTGCATGTAGTAGCTGAAGCTCAAAAGGCAGGAGGTACATGTGCATTTGTTGATGCTGAGCACGCATTGGATCCTGGTTACGCAAAAAAACTAGGGGTTAATGTAGAGGATCTTCTTATTTCTCAGCCAGATGCGGGAGAACAAGCATTGGAAATAGCGGATACCTTAGTGCGCTCGGGTGCCATTGATGTTCTTGTTATTGATAGCGTTGCCGCACTTGTTCCAAGAGCTGAGCTTGAGGGAGAAATGGGAGACCATCATGTTGGTTTGCAGGCTCGTTTAATGAGCCAAGCGTTGCGGAAGTTAACGTCTTCTGTTGCTAAATCAAATACAATGATCATATTTATCAATCAAATTAGAATGAAAATAGGGGTGATGTTTGGAAGCCCCGAGACAACAACAGGTGGAAATGCCCTAAAGTTTTATTCATCAGTTCGATTAGATATTCGACGTATTGGGGCGATTAAAGACAAGGATGATGTGGTCGGAAACCACACTCGAGTAAAAGTTGTTAAAAATAAAATAGCGCCGCCTTTTAAGACTATTGAGTTTGATATAATGTATGGAGAAGGTATTTCCAAGATGGGAGAGCTAATAGATCTCGGAGTAACAGCGGATATTGTTGAAAAGTCGGGTTCATGGTTTTCCTATAATAGCCAAAGGATAGGCCAGGGTAGAGAAAATGTAAAAAATTTCTTACGTGAAAATCCAGAAATTGCAGCTGATATTGAACATAAGATACGAGAAAATGCCGGATTATTGGCTGGAGAAATGATTTCCCCGATTGTAGTTGATAAAGCAGAACCTGATAAGGACAGCTAATATTATATTAGCCTGATATAAAGTTTACTTTTATTAAAAGAATTTAAAAAAATAGTCCTGGATTTTTTTTGGGCTATTTTTTTAATATTTGAAGGACCAGTTACTTGCTGGATATATTTGGAATCTGGACATGTGAACTCCAGCAAGGTAAAAAACCAAACAAATAAACTTATTTAGGGTATTACGAATGCAGTCAACAAATGATATACGTTCACTTTTCCTCGATTATTTTTCGGAACATAATCATGAAGTAGTGCCTTCTTCTCTTTTGGTTCCTCAAAATGATCCAACGCTAATGTTTGCAAATGCTGGAATGGTTCAATTTAAGAATATATTTACAGGTCAGGAAACTCGAGATTATGTTCGGGCAACAACTTCTCAAAAATGTGTCCGTGCAGGAGGCAAGCATAATGATTTAGAAAATGTCGGTTATACAGCCCGGCATCATACATTTTTTGAAATGCTAGGAAATTTTTCATTTGGGGATTATTTTAAAGAGCAAGCAATCCAGTTGGCGTGGGATCTGATAACTAAAGAGTATGCTTTGCCAAAAGAAAAACTCCTAGTAACAGTGTTTTCTGAGGATAATCAAGCATTTGAACTTTGGAAAAAAATAGGCGGGCTGTCTGAAGATAAAATTATTAGAATTCCTACACAAGATAACTTTTGGTCGATGGGCGAAACAGGCCCCTGTGGTCCTTGTTCTGAAATATTTTACGATCATGGTGACCATATTAAAGGTGGCCCTCCAGGATCTGTAGACGAGGATGGTGATCGGTTCATTGAAATTTGGAACTTGGTGTTTATGCAATTTGAACAAATAGACTCTAAGACACGGATTGATCTTCCAAAGCCTAGCATTGATACTGGGATGGGGCTAGAGCGCATCTCAGCAGTAATGCAGGGTACTCATGATAACTATCAAACTGATCTTTTCCAATCGTTAATCAGAACCTCATCAGAAATATCGGGCACTTCCCCAGATGGTGAATATAATGTTTCGCATAGGGTAATATCAGACCATCTTCGTGCCACGAGTTTCTTGATAACTGATGGCGTGCTGCCTTCAAATGAGGGTAGAGGATATGTTCTGCGGAGAATCATGCGAAGGGCAATGAGGCATGCTCACCTAATGGGATGTGAAGATATATTTCTATTTAAACTTGTTCCCGAGCTGGTTCACCAGATGGGCCAGGCATTTCCAGAGTTGGCTCGTGCTCAAGATTTGATCTCAGAGACACTTAAACTTGAAGAAACACGTTTTAAAAATACTCTGGATCGTGGATTAAAATTACTTGACGAAGAAACAAATAAATTATCTTCAGGTGGTATCTTGCCAGGTGACATTGCCTTCAAACTTTATGACACATTCGGTTTCCCGTTAGATTTGACTGTCGATGCTTTACGCAGTCAAGGCTACAGGATCGACCATAAGGGTTTTGAGGTCGCTATGGAAAAACAGCGGTCTGATGCCCGTGCGTCTTGGTCTGGATCCGGAGATTTGGCCACAGAAATGGTTTGGTTTGATATTAAGCAAGAATTTGGTGCTACTGAGTTCCTTGGTTACGATGCAGAAATTGGTGAAGGTGAAGTAGTTGCATTGGTTTTAAAGGGTGTGAATGTAATGCAAGCAGAGGCTGGATCTGATGTTTTAATTATACTAAATCAAACGCCATTCTACGGTGAATCGGGCGGACAACAGGGTGACTTTGGTAGCATGAATAATGACAGTGGTGTAAAAATTAATATTTACAACACACAAAAGAAACTTGGAGATTTAATAGTTCATGAAGGAAAAATTATTGGTACCAAGCTTAAAGTGGGTGACCAACTTGAACTAATGGTTAATCATGAGAGGCGCTCCTCAATTCGCACTCATCATTCAGCCACCCATCTTTTGCATTCGGCGCTACAAAATAAATTGGGACGGCATGTCACTCAAAAAGGCTCATTAGTTGCTGAAGACAAGCTGAGGTTTGATGTGTCTCATCCAACCGCGATTAGTAGGGAAGATCTCGATAAAGTCGAGGATCAAGTTAACAAGCAAATCCGGTTAAATACGGAGGTGATAACTCGTTTGATGACCCCAGACGAAGCAATTGGTATGGGTGCGATGGCTCTGTTCGGCGAGAAGTATGGTGATGAAGTTCGCGTAGTAAGTATGGGTTTTTCGAATGAAAAAGAATTTTTTTCAACAGAACTTTGTGGTGGAACACACACGAAAAGAACAGGGGATATTGGAGTTTTCCGAATATTATCAGAAACAGCTGTTTCGTCTGGTGTTCGGCGTATTGAGGCTGTTGCTGGAATAACCGCCCAAAATTATATTATTAATGACTCAAAAATTTTATTAGATACGGCAAATTTATTAAAAGTGCCTATTGCTGATATTCCCCGCCGAACAGAAGTTCTGCTGGAAGATAGAAAGAAATTAGAAAAAGAGATAGTTGATCTTAGGAGGGAATTGGCTAGTGGAAACAATGATCAATCAGAAATTAAAAAGATTTCAAATATTAATTTTATTGGCAAGCACCTAAATGATTTACCAGCCAAAGATCTCAAAGGTTTGGCTGATGAATTTAGGTCGCAGATTGGTTCGGGTGTGGTAGCTTTAACTAGTTTACATGAGAATAAAGTTTCTATCGTAGTAAGCGTTACTGACGATCTTACAGATGAGATAAGCGCTGTCGATTTAGTAAAACTTGGAGCCAATGTTGTTGATGGAAAAGGTGGTGGAGGTCGTGTTGATATGGCACAAGCAGGGGGCCCAAATTCAGCTAAAGTTGGTGAAGTGATAGAATCTATTGAAAATGAATTAATGTTAAAAACCTAAACTAGAGGAAATTAGTGCCGTGAACTTTAAAAGCACAAATAACTATGTGGCCACAGAAGATCTTTTAATAGCCGTGAATGGAGCAGTAGCGCTAGAAAAACCACTTCTAGTGAAAGGTGAGCCAGGTACAGGAAAAACAGTTCTTGCTCATGAAATCGCATCTTCGTTGGGGCGCCCGCTTATCGAATGGCATATTAAGTCGACAACAAAGGCACAACAAGGTTTATACGAATATGATGCAGTTTCTAGACTTCGTGACTCTCAATTAGGCCATGAAGAGGTTAACAACATTGCTAACTATATAAAAAAAGGAAAACTTTGGGATGCTTTTAGTTCTGACGAGCTTCCCATTTTACTAATCGATGAAATAGATAAGGCTGATATCGAATTTCCCAATGATCTACTTTTAGAGTTAGATAGAATGGAATTTCATGTTTACGAGACAGGGGAAACTGTCAGGGCAAAGCTGCGGCCAATAGTTATTATAACCTCCAATAATGAAAAGGAGTTGCCCGATGCTTTCTTGAGAAGATGTTTTTTTCATTATATTTCTTTTCCTGAGCCAGAGGTAATGGAGCAGATTGTTGCCGTTCATTATCCCGATATTAAGAAAAAATTAGTTCACGAAGCGCTAACATCATTTTATGATATTCGAGAGGTGCCTGGACTGAAAAAGAAGCCTACCACTTCAGAATTACTTGATTGGATTAAATTATTAATGTCTGAAGATATTGATCCAGAGGCATTGAAAATGAAAGAGGGTAAAAATATTATACCTCCCCTATATGGCGCCCTCTTGAAAAATGAACAGGACGTGCATCTTTTTGAAAAACTTGCATTTTTAAACCGCAAAGAACAATCTTAACTTTCCAACTTTGAACTGATGTTTACTAAATTTTTTTATAATCTACGTAATGCAAATATCCCTGTAACGCTGCTTGAATATTTGACTCTTTTGAAAGCAGTTAAGCTTGGATTATCAGAGTATAAGGTCAACAAATTTTATTATCTGGCTAGAACTTGCTTAGTTAAAGATGAACGTAATTTAGATAAGTTTGACCTTGTTTTTGCTAAAAGCTTTCAAGGAGTTGAATATTATTTGAACCACCAAGATTTCATTTTAGATATTCCTGCGGAATGGCTTAGATCAGTTGCCGAGAGAGTAATGACGGCTGAAGAAATGGCAGAGGTTAAAAAAAGGGGTGGCTTCGAGAAACTGATTGAGGAACTGCAGAAAAGGTTAAATGAGCAAGAAAAGCGCCATGAAGGTGGGAGCAAATGGATAGGAACGGGCGGAACATCACCGTTTGGGGCAGATGGTTTCAATCCTGAGGGAATTAGAATTGGACAAAATACAAGTCATCATAGTCGGGCACTTAAAGTATGGGATAAGCGGCAATACAGAGATTTAGATGGGGGAGTAGAAATAGGGACGCGTAATATGAAACTTGCCTTAAGGAGATTGCGAAACTTTGCTCGTCGAGGAACGCCAACTGAACTTAACCTTCAACAAACAATTTTTAATACAGCACGAAATGGAGGTTTGCTCGATATCGAGATGCAACCTGAGCGTCGTAATACTATTAAAGTTTTGATCCTTTTTGATATTGGCGGGTCAATGGACTATCATATCAAAACGTGTGAAGAATTATTTTCTGCGTCTAAAAACGAGTTTAAACACCTTGAATATTATTATTTTCATAATTGTGTTTACGAACGTCTATGGAGAGATAACAATCGTCGTCATGTGAATTCAAGTCAGACTTGGGACATTATTCATACTTATGGGTCTGATTATAAATTGATTTTTGTTGGCGATGCAACGATGAGCCCATATGAGATTTCATATCCTGGGGGTAGCGTTGAGCATTGGAATGATGAGCCGGGGAAAGTTTGGTTAGAGCGTTTTCTTGACAAATATCAAAATTCCATTTGGCTTAATCCCGTCCCAATTAATTATTGGGATACCACACCGACAATACGGGAGATAAGGAGAGCAATGGGAGGTAGAATGTTTCCTTTGACAATAGAAGGGCTAGACGATGGTATGCGAGAATTAAACCATTAAACCTAGAGAGTTATTTTAGGTAGTAAAATTATATATTTAAAAATCTAGATTTGTTCGTAATATGTGTAATTATATTTTACACTCAATTAATTTATTGATGATGGGTTAACACTATGAGGCGATTACGGTCAGCAAAAATAGTTTCTACGTTGGGCCCCTCTAGCGATACAGAGATGGTTATTAGAAGCTTGTTTGAAACCGGAGTAGATATCTTTAGGTTAAATTTCAGTCATGGTACTCACGAAGAACATAAAAACCGTATTGATATGATTCGTAATTTAGAGCGAGATTATAATCATCCTGTTGGAATAATAGCAGATCTACAAGGACCTAAAATACGTGTTTCTAAATTTAAAAACAATAAAATTCTTTTAGTTGAGGGTTCAAAATTTATTTTGGATTCTGAAAAGAATATACTTGGAGATAGTAGCCGTGTCTCGATATCCAATCCAGAGATTTATCCTTCTTTGAATATTGGAACCGAACTATTACTAGATGATGGTAAACTTAAATTAATTGTCAAAAAAAAGAGTGATAATAAATTAGAGACTGTTGTGCTGGTTGGAGGATACCTATCAAACAATAAGGGCCTTAATATACCAAATGCTGAGTTACCAATGTCTGCGCTTACTGAAAAGGATCTTGCTGATATTAAGTTTATTTCAACAATGGAGATAGACTGGGTAGCGTTATCTTTTGTTCAAAGGCCTCAAGATATTGTTGAGGCTCGCCAGCTTATCGGGGATAGGGTCGGTATTTTAACAAAACTTGAAAAACCGTTGGCCATAAAATATTTAAAGGAAATTATAACACTCTCGGATGCTATCATGGTTGCGCGGGGAGATCTGGGTGTAGAGGCTCCACCCGAAGATGTTCCTGGCCTGCAAAAAAAAATAATTCAATCAGCTAGAATTGAAGGTAAACCGGTTATTGTCGCGACGCAGATGCTTGAAAGTATGGTTTCTTCGCCCACTCCTACCCGCGCGGAGGCATCTGATGTTGCAACTGCTGTTTTTGATGGAGCTGATGCCGTGATGTTATCTGCTGAGACCGCAGCCGGAGATTACCCTATTGAAACTGTAGCTATAATGAACCGTATTATTATGAGTGTGGAAAACGACGATCACTATAAATCAATGCAAAACGTGGAATTTGATCGCACTCACGTTACCGATGCTGATGCAATTACTGTTGCAGCCAAGCAAGTGGCTCATACAATAGATGCCAGCGCTATTGTTACTTTTACTAAGACCGGGTCGACAACTTTAAGAGCCGCACGGGAACGTCCAGATGTTCCTATTTTAGGGTTAACTCCTGATCTGCGCATAGCTCGGCAAATGTTGTTACTTTGGGGGGTGCACCCAGCACAAACATCTTATTTTGAAGATTTTTCAGATGTCGTAGAAAGTGCGATTAAAGTTGCCCGTCAGTCGGAATTTGCAAACAAAGGAGATTCCTTGGTTATTACTGCTGGCGTACCTTTCGGAACACCCGGCGCAACAAACGTATTGAGGATTGTTAAAGTCACTTGATTCTATTCTTGTCAAATAAAGACAGAAATCAGTTTCTCAGTAAATACTGCAAGGCGTTGTAATGATAACACAATTATTCTCAATCATTATCCCGGTTTTTTTTGGTGTCGGATGCGGTTATTTATGGGTACGTTCTGGCCAATCTTTTGACCAAGAATTTATTACCAGCTTAGTTTTTAATATTGGAACACCTCTCCTTATATTTTCAACCTTAACAAGGTTAGATGTAGATCCGAGAGCATTTGCTGAGATTGCTATGGTAACTGTTATAGCCCTGCTAATATTTTTTGTTATTAGCACTTTAATATTAAAAATCGCAGGACTAAGTCAACGAACTTATTTAGCCGCAATAGTAATTCCAAATACTGGGAATGTTGGCTTACCATTATGTTTTTTAACATTTGGCGAGCCAGGTCTAGTGTTCGGAATAATTATTTATACAATAGTAACGCTGGTGCAATTCACGTTTGGTTTGGCCATCGCATCAGGCTCGTTTTCAATAAGTGTGCTCTTTAAAAATCCAATTATTTATTCGGTTCTGGTCGCCTTATTTGTAATGATTACTGAGGCTGTATTACCAGAGTGGATTAAGGATACAGCTCTAATTTATGGACAATTCGCAATTCCTCTAATGTTGATTTCGCTCGGAGCATCTCTAGCTAAAATAAAAGTTAATAATTTCACCCGAAATTTATTATTAAGCTCGTTAAGATTGTTAATGGGGTTTGGTGTTGGCTTAATTATTAGTAACTTTTTTCAGTTAGATGGTGTTGCAAGGGGTGTTGTTATCATAGAGTGCTCAATGCCTGCTGCTGTTTTTAATTATATGCTCGCAATGAAATACAATAATGATCCTGATAGCGTAGCTGCATTAGTTGTAACATCTACTCTACTTACGTTTGTTTGTTTGCCAGTTCTAATCGCTTTTGTGATAAGTCTCTAACTCTTATTCAAGTATAAGTTTTCAAGCTCACTATGATATTTCTCTATGATCTTATGTCTCCTGACTTTTAATGTCGGTGTAATCATTTCGTTCTCAACAGTAAATTCGTCGAATGAAATATGAAAACGTCGAACTTTCTCAATTACCGAAAGATTGTTATTTACGCGTTCTACGGCGGCACTTATTTCTTTACGAAATTCATCTTCGTCAAGCGTTTTAATATTGGCGTCATTTCCCGTTTTCTCTCCCCATTCGTTCAAAAAGTCTTTATCGGGGATTATTAACGCAACAATATGTGATTTCTTGTCTCCATATACCATGGCTTGTAATATTTCAGGCTCTAAAGTTAAAAAACCCTCTACGCGTTGCGGTGATAGGTTGTCTCCACCTGAATTTACAATAATATCCTTTTTCCTATCAGTGATTTCAATAAAATTATTTTCATCGATTGTTCCAATATCACCAGTATGAAGCCAACCATCTTTAATCGTATTTTTGGTTGCTTCTTGATTGTTCCAGTATCCTGTCATAAGTAGCTCACCACGGACGAGAATTTCTCCATCAGTAGCGATCTTTACATCGGTATTGAGTAAAGGTGTTCCAACTGTCTCCATTTTTACCTGCCCTGGACGATTTACACTGATTACTGGTGCTGACTCTGTTTGTCCGTAACCCTGGAGAAGATTGAGACCCAAAGCTGTAAAGAAAATTCCAATATCGGTGTTTAGAGGTGCACCACCTGAGACAAGCACTTTCAGTCTACCTCCAAAATTCTTTCGGACTTTATCTCTAATTATTTTATCTAACAAATAATCTAAAAGAACTTCAAGTAGACTTAAAGCTTTGACCTTGTGATATTTTTTTGTTCCTAATTCAAGAGTTTTTAGGAACATAATTTCTTTTAATCCACCACTCAATTTAATACCTTTTGTAATCTTTGCGTGCATAAGTTCGTATAATCTTGGGACAGCTGTCATTATCGTCGGTTGGGCTTCACCCATATTCTTTGATAATTGATCCAATCCTTCAGCAAAATAAATCTGTGCGCCAATATAAATGGGAAACCATAAGCCTGCAGTATACTCATAAGAGTGAGAGAGCGGCAAAAAAGATAAAAAGATCTCATCTTCTAACCCCAATTCTTGTATCGCATCAAAAGCACCCTGACAATTATGGATAATGGCTCGGTGAGGTAGCATAACGCCTTTAGGAACGCCGCCTGTGCCTGATGTATAAATTATAATGGCTATGTCATTTCTTGTAAGTTCAGAAATTATCTTATTGACTAAGGAGTGTTTATCTTTCGTCGATTTTGAGAGCAGTTTCCATGAATGAATGTCTATTTTTGAATTTGTAATCTTTGAGGGTTCTTCAATTGATATTAAGAACTTTACGCCTTTATTTCCCTCAGCCGCTGGCAGTAAATTTTTTAGTATTTTATGATTAGAAAAGATAGCAGCTTTAGCACCAGAATCTTCTAGAATATGTGAATGATCATTTACCGTATTAGTCGTATAAGCTGGCACTGGTATAGCACCTGACGCCATAACTGCGAGATTTGATAAAACCCATTCAGTCCTGTTTTCGGCACATAAGACTATGCGATCTCCCTTTTTTATGCCTAACTCTGTTAATTGATATGCAATGTTTTTAACAATTTTTGCTGCCTCCTGCCACGTGGTAGTTTGGTATGCACCGTCTTTTTTTGACCATAAAAAAGGCTTATTCCCTATATTTTTTGCTTGTTCCATAAACATTAATATTAAACTGGACCCTGAATTCATAAAATGCTCCCAATAAATTAGTACAATTAGATCTAATAAATGGCTTGTTTATGCGTTATGTGATCTGCACAATAACGCTATATCGTACACTATGTTGAACCATTGTTATCTTATTATCTATTGTAGAGTGGAACCCTAAATTATGAATAATAATTCTTCAACTGATTATTCTCCTGCATGGGACCTATCAGACCTTTATGCTGGAATAGACGATCCCCAAATTTTTAATGATTTAGATTATGCTCTGAAGAAGTCTATTGAGTTCAACAGCCGTTATTCGGGAAAAATTAGAAAACTAGATGCTTTAGAAGGCGCCAAATCATTGAGCGAATACGAGGCTTTAAGTGAACTTTTATCAAAAGTTTTGTCTTTTGCTCAGCTTGTATTTGCAGGCAATTCAGAAGATTCGCAAATTGCCGTTTTTTATCAGAATGTTAATGAAAAAGTGAATTCCATTACTACTGAGACTATTTTTTTTGAACTCGAATTAAATAAGTTGAGTGATAAGGAAATAGATGGGTTTAAAGAGAATAGCGAAATTTTGCGATTAGAGCCTTGGTTAGACAATATTAGAAGAGAAAAACCTCATCAACTAACTGCAGAAATAGAACGAATACTGCATGAGAAAATAGTAACAGGCAGAGACGCGTGGTCACGGTTATTTGATGAAACAATGGCTAATATGAAATTTAAATTAGATGGGGCCGAATTAACGAACAGTGAAATCATGTCGCGAATGGCAGATCCAGATAATCAGGTAAGGAAGAAAGCTGCAAAAGCTTTTAGTGGAGAATTGGAGTTTAATGCAAGAACATTATCGTTGATAACAAACACTCTTGCTAAAGATAAGGAAGTCGAAGATGGTTGGCGAAATTTTAAAAGGCCCGTCTCAAGAAGAAATTTATTAAATCAGGTTGAAGATGAAGTCGTGGATTCGTTAGTTCAAACAGTAAAAAATAACTATAAAAATTTATCGCATCGCTATTATACGCTGAAAGCTCATTGGCTGGGCGTTGATCGTCTAGATTATTGGGATCGCAACGCCCCTTTACCGAATGCAAATAACGAAAGAATTTCATGGGACACGGCAAAGAAAACGGTTCTCTCCAGTTATAATAATTTTGATTCAAAGTTCGGAGATATCGCTCAGCAATTTTTCGATAATGGGTGGATTGATGCTGATCCACGGGTCGGAAAAGACTCTGGTGCATTTTCACATCCTACAGTTCCGTCAGTACATCCATATATCCTGATGAATTTCCATGGGAAGACACGGGATGTTATGACGCTGGCGCATGAGCTAGGACACGGTATACATCAGGTTTTGGCGGCTCCGCAGGGACATTTTTTGAGTGATACGCCTCTAACTTTAGCTGAAACCGCATCAGTATTTGGTGAAATGCTAACTTTTAAAGGAATGCTGGATGCTGCATCTGACGAGGAAAATCGAAAAGTGATGCTTGGATCTAAAGTTGAGGATATGTTGAACACGGTTGTACGACAAATAGCCTTTTATAGTTTTGAGGAAGCTGTCCATTCTGAACGAGCTCAAGGCGAAATAAGTGCGGATAGGTTGGGAGAAATTTGGATGGCAATTCAAAAAGAGAGTCTAGGGCCAGCTTTTCGTTTCGACAGTGATTACAAATATTTCTGGAGTTATATTCCACACTTTATTCATTCGCCATTCTATGTTTATGCCTATGCGTTTGGTGATTGTCTCGTAAATTCATTGTATAATGTGTTTGAAACAGGGCATCCAGGATTTAAAGAGAAGTATACAAATATGTTAAAGGCAGGGGGAACGTTGCGTCACAAAGAATTATTGGAGCCATTTGGCTTGGATGCGAATGATGCAGATTTTTGGCAACGTGGATTGAACGTTGTGGATGGATTTATCGATGAGTTGGAAAAGGCATTTTAGTCAAAGTAATGGAAAAAAATTCAATAGGGGGGCGCGCACGCCGTTATGTAAAGGTAGGCAAGACGTTTGGTGGGTTAGCTGCCAAATTAGCTGGTGAACGTTATTTAGGGGTTAAAATTGACCGCAAGGATCACGCTAATGCCTTGAAAGAAGCCCTCGGCGGATTGAAGGGACCCGTTATGAAGGTGGCTCAGATTGTTGCGACGATTCCAAATGCTCTACCACCCGAATATTCTGAGCAGTTATTAGAGTTGCAATCTAATGCTCCAGCAATGAGTTGGAATTTTGTAAAACGTCGGATGGCTGGTGAACTTGGTCGAGATTGGCTATCGAGATTTTCTGCTTTTGATCAGAAAGCCTCTGCGGCAGCATCCCTCGGGCAAGTGCATAAAGCCAAGACCTTAGACGGACGAGAGCTTGCATGCAAATTACAATATCCAGATATGCAAACAGCAGTTGAAGCAGACTTACAGCAATTAAAATTTATTTTTAAGATTTATCGGCAATATGATAAAGCGATAGATCCTAGTGCGATACATAATGAATTATCTGCAAGGTTGCGTGAAGAATTAGACTACAGACGAGAGGCAAAACAAATACTGCTTTATCAAGAGATCCTTAAAAATACTAAAAATGTAAATGTACCGGAATTAGTAGAAGAATTGTGTGGTGAGAGGTTAATCAGTATGCAATGGCTAGAGGGTTTGCCACTATTAGATTTTATTCGCCTTAATTCTAAAATTGAAATTAGAAATAAAGTAGCGTTAAATATGTTTCGTGCTTGGTATGTCCCCCTCTATTATTTTGGTGTTATTCATGGAGACCCTCATCTTGGTAACTATACGATACGAAAAGATGCATCGATTAATTTAATGGATTTTGGCTGTATAAGAGTGTTCCAGCCTTCATTCGTTAAAGGTGTAATAGATCTTTACTTTTCACTTCGTGACAATAATCCCGACCTTGGAGTGCATGCGTATGAAACTTGGGGATTTGATAATTTAACTAATGAAAAAATTGATATACTAAACATTTGGGCAAAATTTATTTATGCACCACTCCTTGAAGACCGCATTCGGCCAATCCAAACTGGAGATGGCGATTATGGTCGAGAAGTTGCGCAAAAGGTTAGAGTTGAATTAGACAAAATAGGCGGTGTAGCGCCGCCACCCGAATTTGTTTTAATGGACAGAGCTGCGATTGGCCTGGGTTCAGTCTTTACACACTTGGATGCTAAGATAAATTGGCATCAAATGTTTCATGAGTTGATAGATGGTTTTGATGAAGGAATATTAATGGCTAATCAAGAGAGAGTTTTTAATCGAGTGGACCTTAAAATACCAGCGTAATTAAGGCGAGTTGTGGAATCATCCAATCATTTAGTATTATGTTTTTCTCCTTTAATTTATTGAATAAAAATATTTTAAAAAATGATAATTATTATTAACGCTTGGCAAGATCGTTCAAATTTTGCATATAATCGGTGTGAGATGCGAACTAATAGAATGTTTATTTTGTTAGAACAGACGTTGAGGAAAATACTATGAAAATAGGAGTGCCAAAGGAACTGATTGCCGATGAGATGAGGTTGGCAATTTCACCTGACTCTATAAAAAAATATATGAATATGGGTTTTGATGTTGTTGTCGAGACTGGAGCAGGTATAGGTGCATCTTTTAACGACAAAAGGCTGAGCGAGGCAGGTGCAACAATTGCATCGGATCAACAGAAAATGATAAAAGATTCGGATGTTATTTTAAAAGTTCGAGGACCAGATTCGAAATCTGGAGATAATTTAAAATACTACGGTAATAATAATATTGTGATAGCTAATTTTTCTGCACTGACTAATAAAGATAGATTGAATGAATTTGCTAAGACAGGTGTAACAGCGTTTGCGATGGACTTGATGCCCAGAATTACAAGGGCTCAATCGATGGATGTACTGTCCTCTCAAAGTAATTTAGCAGGGTATAAAGCAGTTTTAGACGCTGCAGGTGAATTAGGTAGAGCTTATCCAATGATGATGACAGCAGCTGGAACAATCCCTCCAGCGAAAATTTTTATTATGGGTGTTGGGGTAGCAGGTTTGCAGGCTATTGCTACTGCAAAAAGAATGGGGGCTGTTGTTACAGCGACTGATGTTCGACCTGCAACTAAGGAACAGGTTGAGAGTTTAGGAGGTAAGTTTCTTGAAGTTGATTCAGAAATGGAAAAGAATGCTCAAACTCAGGGCGGATATGCCAAAGAAATGCCAAAAGAATATTTAGAAAAACAAAAACATGTTGTTGCTGAGCATATAAAAAAACAAGACGTTGTTATAACAACAGCCTTAATACCGGGACGGCCAGCACCAATTTTGATTACTGAAGAAATGGTAGCTTCAATGAGGGATGGATCAATTATAGTTGATATGGCTGTTGAGGCTGGTGGTAACTGCCCATTATCCGTATTGGGAGAAGTTGTTAAAGTTGGTGGTGTTACAATATTAGGTCATTCAAATATTCCGAGCCGGATTGCTGAGGATGCGAGCCAACTATATGCAAAAAATTTATTAAACTTTATTACACCAATAGTAAATTCTGAGAGTAAATCTATTAGTATTGACTGGGAAGATGAAATTATTGCAGGCACACTTATATGCAAGGACGGGAAAATTGTTCATCCAGCCTTAATTGAGGAGAAATAAGAGCAATGACTATCGATAATCAAACAACAAACTTGGTTGATCAAACTTCGACTGGTGATCCCTTTATTTTCATGTTTACAATTTTTGTACTAGCGGTATTTATTGGATTTTATGTTGTCTGGAGTGTTACACCGGCATTACATTCGCCTCTAATGAGTGTAACGAATGCGGTATCGTCGGTTATAATTGTTGGAGCTCTAATTGCTGCAGGTCCAGCGGATTTAAATTTTTCCAAAATTATGGGTTTCATTGCTGTAGTTTTAGCTTCAATTAATATTTTTGGTGGATTTATTGTAACCAATAGAATGTTAGCCATGTTTAAGAAAAAACCAAAGAAGTCGGGGACAAATAAATGAGTGAGACAGTCACAGGGTTCGCATATTTAGCTGCTGCTATCTGTTTTATTATGGCTTTACGAGGTTTAAGTTCTCCCGATAGTGCGCGTACCGGGATTGTTCTAGGTGTGCTGGGGATGGTTATAGCGATACTGACAACTGTATTTGAGCCCACAATTGTAAGTTTTGATTTGATCGTTATTGGCATAATTGTCGGCGGCGCCATCGGGACGATCGTGGCATTAAAAATTAAAATGACTGCTTTACCAGAATTAGTCGCGGCATTCCACTCATTGGTAGGCTTGGCCGCAGTATTTGTTGCAATAGCAGCTTTTTTTGCTCCAGAGGCTTATGGGATCGGTGTGCTTGGAAACATAGAGGGTGCCAGTTTGATTGAAATGTCTCTCGGTGCGGCTATTGGGGCGATTACATTTTCAGGCTCACTTATCGCATTTGGTAAACTACAAGGTACTCTTGGAGGTTCACCGCTTGTTTTCTCGGGGCAACACGCCTTGAATGCAGTTTTGTCCATTATACTGGTTGCATCAATTATTTGGCTTGTTCAAACCAATTATGAACTAGCTTTTTGGATTATTATAGGAATATCAATCGTTCTTGGTTTTCTGATAATATTGCCCATTGGTGGAGCTGATATGCCTGTTGTAGTATCCATGTTAAATTCTTATTCTGGCTGGGCAGCGTGTGGAATAGGGTTTACGCTTAGTAATACCGCCTTAATCGTAACAGGAGCATTGGTTGGATCCTCCGGTGCTATCTTAAGCTATATAATGTGTAAAGGCATGAATCGATCAATATTTAACGTGTTGCTTGGCGGATTTGGTGGAGAAGTTGATGGACCTACTGCAGTTGCCGGTGGTGGAATCGATAAGGCTATAAAATCTGGAAGTGGCGAAGATGCAGCATTTATAATGAAGAATGCCAGTAAGGTAATTATAGTGCCAGGATATGGTATGGCGGTCGCCCAAGCTCAACATGCGCTTCGTGAAATGTGTGATTTATTAAAGGGGGCGGGTGTTGAAGTGGCATACGCTATTCATCCTGTTGCAGGTAGAATGCCGGGTCATATGAATGTACTTTTAGCTGAAGCAAATGTTCCATATGAAGAGGTGTTTGAGCTAGAAGAAATTAATACGGAATTCTCGACTGCGGATGTTGCTTTTGTCATTGGAGCAAATGATGTGACCAATCCAGCAGCAAAAACAGATCCGTCGAGCGCAATTTATGGGATGCCCATTCTAGAAGTTGAGAATGCTGGGACGGTATTGTTTATAAAGCGGTCTATGGCATCAGGATATGCCGGAGTCGATAACGAATTATTTTTTCGTGATAATACGATGATGTTATTCGCTGATGCAAAAGCAATGACTGAAAGTATAGTTCAGGCCCTTGATTAAAAAAAATTTGGAAATAAAAAAATAGACCAATGCTGGAATAATTAATAGATAAAGCCTAAGAGACTTATAATTTCCTAGTTCTTATTTTTTTAATACCTTATTTTGATATGTGGTCAGGATACTCTGATTATAGTAATCGTCACTTTTTATGTTTTTTTTGATTGGTAATAGAGATAGTGGTTTGATTGCCTAGAATCAGTCTCGAACTTCTTCACACTGAATGTCTTCCAAGATAATGTTTGTGGTGGTGCTAGAGCTTTATTGTAAATATTTTTATCGTATTTATTCTAGTTTTTTTGACTATTTTTGCTCTCAGGAGATATAGTACATTATAGTTTACCAGCAATGTACATATTAATTACTGCTTGGATTATTATTAATTCATCTTACCTAATAAAGAATATTAAATTGCATTATTTGAGTTTTGCAAAATTTATATTGATGCTATCTTGATTTTAGCTGTCATATTTTGGACTTTAACTGTCGATAGAGAATATATATAACTCTATTTTATTATTTTCGTTTTTATATATGTTCTAGAAACCTTCTCTCTCTATACGTTTTCTTTCTAACTTTCTCGACCTACGAACCGCTTCCGCTTTTTCTCTTGCTCTTCGCTCGGAAGGTTTTTCATAGGATCTACGAAGTTTCATTTCGCGGAAAACGCCTTCCCGCTGCATCTTTTTCTTCAACGCCTTTAACGCTTGATCCACATTATTATCACGAACTGTTACATGCACGGTACCATGTACTCCTAAATATTTAAATGACGTGGGGGTTTCTAACACAAACTCAAGTAACTGTGAAGGGCTCTATCGTGTTTATTTATGTTTTTTTCTCAAAAACTTAATTTTTCTCATGAAAATATTGGTTCTTAGGCTCTTTTAGTGCATATTACACAAATGTCTATTTTAAAAATTGCACGTCTAGGTCACCCTATCTTACAGAAAATAGCATCACAAGTTGATGATTATGGGGATCCTGAAATAAAGAAGATTATTAGTGATATGATTGAGACACTTGAAGACGTTGGTGGCATTGGTCTAGCAGCACCTCAGGTTCATGTTTCGAAAAGAATTGTAATTTTCTTTGTACCCGAAAGTCGGATTGAAGATGAAAAAGATCAAGTTGAGTTAACAATTATGATTAACCCAGAAATCCGACCTTTAAATGATAAGATAAATAGAGACTGGGAGGCTTGTCTATCTATTCCAAATTTGATGGGGGCGGTGGAAAGATATTCTCATATTAAATATTCATGGTTTGATGCAAATGGAAAGTACTTTGAAAGAGAAGCTTCAGGATACCATGCAAGGGTTGTCCAACATGAATGTGATCATTTGGATGGTAAATTATATCCCTTCCGAATTACAGACCTATCTATGTTTGGCTTTCAGGAGGAAATAAATTCTAATATAGAGTTATTAGAGAGAGGGCGAATAGTGTCATCTGATAATAAAATGTTGAGGACCCCAAATGCATAAAATGAATACTTTGAGCGACTCTGATGAATTGTTGTTGGCTATGCTCAAACACGTCCCATTTGATGGTTGGAGTTGGTCTGCGCTTAAGTCTGGTATTGCTGATCTTAACAAGGATCCAGATGATATTGAATTTATTTTTTCTCAAGGTCCGATTGATGCAGCGAGGCATTGCGGTATTTATTTTGATCGGATAATGAGTGAGACTCTCAAAGATACATCAATAGATGTGATGCCGGTAAGAGAAAAAATAAAATTTATAATCGAAACCAGGTTAGAGCTAATTTTGCCATTTAAAGAGTCTATTCGCTGCCTTCTCTCCTTTTTATCGCTACCGGGTAATAAGAGTGTCGCTCTTCAAATGACTTTTAAAGCCGTTGATGAGATGTGGTACTTGGCGGGAGATCAATCTACTGATTATAATTATTATTCAAAGAGAGCCTTGCTAGCCGGCGTTTACGGATCGACAATTTTATACTGGTTATCTGACAATGATGATGAGTTTCGCTCAACGCGGAAATTTTTGGAACGACGTATCAATGATGTTATAATGATTCCGAGAATTAAGCGCGCTCTTACCGATAAATTAGGGTCTTTTAGTAAAATTATAAAAGGGTTTAAAAAAAATAAATTTGCTTAAAAATATTGTCCATTAAAATATTATTTTTTTGATGTCTTCCCGTTTTATTCAAAAGTCGTTTATATTTTTATTGTATCTCATCAATGGGGTCTTCATTAACGTTTGCTGTTTGTTTTGCGCGATATCTATCTAGATTAACAGAAATTTTTTCGTCACTGAGAGCTATGATGCTTGTTGCCAGAATTGCAGAATTAATTGCCCCCGCTTTGCCTACTGCTAACGTGCCAACTGGAATTCCACCGGGCATTTGTGCCATTGCGAGCATTGCATCGAGGCCTCCTAGTAATTTGCCTTCCATAGGCACTCCTAATACTGGAAGGGGTGTTAAAGCCGCAACCGCACCAGGCAAAGCGGCAGCCATTCCTGCTCCAGCAATTAATACTAATATACCTCTCTCTTTAGCTGATTCGACATAATTTACCAACCTAGAAGGTGTTCGATGAGCGGATATAATTTTTGCTTCACAAGGAACACCTAATTTCTCAAGGGTCAATTTTGTATGCTTCATAGTAGTCCAGTCAGATTGACTACCCATCATTATACCTACAATCGGTTTAATTGACTGCATGTTAGGTTTCCTCCGTATTTTGAATTATAAATCACTTCTGATATTATCAAATTACTTTGTATAAACGCAAGCAGTGGGAGTTTTATTCGTCTAAGAAAGCGAATAAAAGTATGTTTAAATAAATTTATTATAATTAATATAAAGAAATTGACTGCAATTGATTAATTTAATTCAATTCTTTATTGAAAATAGGAGCATAGAATGTCTGATATTCGAGTGTTGTCTGATAACTATCGAGTTCAAGAATTAGATGCAAATAATCAAACCAATAGACGTAATAAGAATCAGCACTATAGCTCTGGTTCTCACCAGAAGAATCATCCAGCGCGAACAACCGATCAAATAAAGGATACAGCCATTGTTATGGGTATTCCAATGGAATCTATTACTCCAGAGGTGCTTGAGGCGATGACCTTAATTTTGACTGAGATGGACTCTATCAGATGGAAGCTTGAGGCTAGTATCAGGCGTGAAGAAATATTGGCGAGTTTACTGAGAGAAAATCCCATGTTTTCTGTTTGCAGTTATCATGCATTTCAAATCCACCTAGCAGATACCATAAAGTATGCGACTGCGGCTGATGAATCCAGTTTCCTTCTTTTTTTTAAGGTACTTAATTGTGAGGATTATTGGTTGCAACATGGCCATGATTTTGAAATTAACTTTCTAAAAAATATTATTGAAATTATTAAAAAAAATATTGGGAATTTAAATATAATGGGTAGTATTAGTAATACTGAATTTGGCATTATTTTTAATTTATATAGAGAATCTGATGTTGTTGAAAAAATGAAAATAATCAGAGAGTTATTGGCTAATAATCCGTTTGTTTTGAATGATAAGAGTTTTCAGATTAATACTAAATGGAGTTTATTGGAAATTACTGCTAGCTCAAATTCGTTGGATGTTTTGAGAGAAGCGAGTGACAATGCAAGAGTTGAATTATCCAATCATTTCGATAATAGTATTTTATAAATTATTCACTTTAATTAAAAATGGTTGAGTAAGAAATCTGATGAAATTTAGTCTAGATAATCCTCTATGGAATTTTTCGAATAAATTCTATAAGAATGATAATGTTAGAATCGCTTGTCTTAAGCTTCAAAACGAATTTGGTTTTGATGTAAATATAGTTTTATATTGTTGTTGGATGGCATACTCCGGCTATCCAATAATAAAAATAGAAGAGTTATTGGAAATTATTAGAACGATAAAACCATGGCAAAATGAAGTGATTTCAGATTTACGAAAAGTGAGGGTTCGAATGAAATCTAATAATGGCATAAAATTTGGCCTTCATTCGAACGCATTACGTGATAAAATTAAAGATTGTGAGCTTCAAGCTGAGCGAATTGAACAGGCAATATTATTTTATTCTGGCGATAAGCTGGCTCCTAAAACTAATACAGACTCTATTCAACGGGGCTCTGTAGCGTTGAAAAATCTAGAAGCATATACCAATCAAATGGCTATTGATGACGTGACTATTTTGCATAGCTATTTGAATGTTTTGAAAGAAGCGCTTATTGAGCATACCGATTATAACTGAATTCAACTGTCTTGTTGCAGGATAGACAGCTCTCTCTTTCGAAATGCATTAAATATCGATTATTTATTTATTTTTTAAAAAAAATTTAATTTCAAAAAGTTAGTAGCTATTTGAGATATCGCTAAATTAGATTAATCTTTATCGTTTGTTATTGGTCTATAGTAAAAATAAAATTTAGGCTTCCTTATTCCTCAGCCTGAACCTTTTTTGTATTAGAGGGGCCAAAGATATCATCACTATTTATTTCTTCCACTTCAATTGATTTGGGCGCTGATCCAAAAATTTCCTCAGCTGTAGGATTGGATTGTGAAAACTTCTCTAAAACGTCATTCTCGTCGTTACTCACTTTATCTTCCGATATTTCTGTAATTGCTATTGGTTGTAATGGTTCTGTTTGTTGATGATTGGAACCGGATTTTAAGCGGGCTTTATTTATGCTTGTTGCCAAATCGCCGCCTTCACATAAACCAAGGTAGACTGGGCTCTGGGGTTTAATGGAAGTCGAGCTTCTATGTGTTTTGTCTCTAATCGAATTAATAGTTTGCTTTGTAGTGCCTATTAACCTGCAAATTTGTGCATCGCTTAATTCTGGGTAACTTCGTATAAGCCAAGCAATTGCATCTGGTCTATCTTGACGTTTTGAAATTGGGGTATATTTAGCGCCCTTTTGTCTCGCTTTCGGCATTGGATTACTTGGTATTGCCATTTTAATACGATTTTCGATGTTATCCTCACATCGTATTATTTCTTCTTTTGTAAGTTGACCGTTAGTTGTTGGGTCCAGACCTTGCATTCCGGGAGCGACTTCGCCATCAGCGATGGCCTGTACCTCCAGAATGTGTAAACCACAATAATCTGATATTTGGTCAAATGTTAGAGATGTGTTGTCGACTAACCAAACTGCTGTTGCCTTTGGCATAAGTGGTTGGGCCATCTTCCTTCTTCCTTTTTTTATAAAATTTGTGATTTTGAAGTTTTAAAACCGTTTTCTTTTAATTTATAAGGAGGAGGAGCACCTGCGTCAAACCTTGACGTGATAAAAATATTAAGGAAGAAATATTCAGTGTAATAAATTTCGCAACCTAAACGGTTAAAATAATAACATTAGAGGAGGTTGATTTTGGAATTTGATGAAGAAAGCTTAATTAAAAAGACCACTAACTCCATTAAATTAAAGAATATGTCAGTAGAAGATTTGCATGAATATATCATTGATCTTAAGCAAGCAATCACGCAAGCTCAACTAGAAATTAGAATTAAACAAGAGGCAATAAAGGGAGCTAAAGATTTTTTTAAAAAAAAATAGTTACACAAAAATAATTCTGTCTTGATGTCTATAATTATCTAACATAGTGTAAAGGCATGTTTAATTAGATAACAACCTAGCGATTTTGCTTACCAAGTAAATTATTGCTCGCTAAATTAAAGGTAGAGGTGCGGGTTTGACGGGGATTTCGGGACAGCTTAAAAAAGCGTCCCTTTTTTTTGAGTAGGAAGAATAAAAGAGGATTTAAAATTCCACTCTACAGGTGTTATTCGTTCTTTATTCCAAGGCCCTCAAAGCGCTTATTAAACTTCGCAACTTGTCCACCACTATCAACTAATCTATGTTCTCCAGTCCAAGCTGGATGCGACTTTGGGTCAATGTCCAATTTCATTGTTTCGCCTTCAGAACCCCAAGTAGAACGAGTCTTATACGAGGATCCATCGGTCATTTGAACAGTTATTTCATGATATTCAGGATGTATGTCTTTTTTCATCTTTTTTTTCCTTTTAGATTTTTAGTTGTATAAACAAGGCGATATGCTGGTGCAAGCAGGAAAGTAATTAAATAATAATTTTCTAGTATCAGCATACCTGTTCTCTCGATATTTTAATTTATGGGTTTTAGTAAATAACCTATAATTAAGAATGTACCTACGAAGCTGTTTCATCGCTAGAGTGCGGATTCCGATTTTAAACTTTACATAGAACTGTTAGGCTATGCGGTTTAATATTTTACGAGAGAAATATCCAGAGTGTTTGCGCCAAATTTTTAAAAAAATACGATATTTATCGTTGAGTTAGTTTTAATTCTATTCTTCGATTCTTCCGATTTGCTATTTTACCGGCTCTTGGATCGATAGGTTGAAATTCGCCAAACCCAGTTGCTGCTAAATTATTTGGTTTAATTCCTTTTGAAGTTAAAAACTTTACAACAGAAATCGCCCGAGCCGTTGATAGTTCCCAATTCGATGGAAATCGTCGACTTTTTATCGGTACATTATCTGTGTGACCGTCTACTCTCAATATCCATTTTATTCGGGGGGGTATTTTTTTTATGATATTTTGAAGTGTATTCGCTAATTGTGACATTTGCGCTTTGCCGGCATTTCCTAATTTGTCTGACCCTGTTGTGAATAAAACTTCTGATTGAAATACAAATCGGTCACCAACTATTTGCACTCCAGACTGGTTACCCAAAATCTCGCGGAGTTTCCCAAAAAATTCGGAACGATAATACGATAACTCTTGCACTTTATTGGCTAATGCGGAGTTTAATCTCTTACCTAGGCTGGTGATACGCACTTGTTGATTTTTAGCCTTTAACTCTGAATCATCTAACATTTGTGCTATTTTAGTTATTTGATTTCGTAGAACTGTAATTTGGCTATTTAAATATGCTATTTCAGCGCGCGCTTTTAACGATAGTTTCTTTTCATCCTCTATAGTTTTAGTTTTATTTGATAATAAAGTAAGTGATTTTTTAATTTTTTCTTCCAAACTACTCCTTAAAGCAATAAGTTTCTGAGTTTCCATTTTTAATAATTGGATCGCCTGAATTTGTTTAGTTATTTTTTCATTCTGCGAAGAAATTTGGTTATCTCTCTGGAATAAATCAGCATCAAGATTCGTGACCTTTGCTGCTAGCATGTCTGACCGAATAGTTAATTCTTTTAATAATAATTGTTGTTTTCCTTGATCAATGATCGACTCGGAAAGCCTACTTGATAACAATTGGATATCTTCATTAAGTTTAATATTGGTGGTTCGCTCTAGACTTAGTAATTCAGAAAGTTCGTTTGTTTGAACTCGGAGTTTGTTCAAGGCTTTATTGCTACCTGTCAATGCTTCTCCCAGGAAAAATTGAGCAATTACAAAAATCATAAGTAAAAATATAATTACCATTAAAAGTGATGCTAATGCATCTACAAATCCAGGCCATATATCAATTCTATTTTGATTGCGGCGGGAGAGTGAAGTCATACTTATTATCCGGTATTTTTGTTACCAGCAGCTATTGTACGGGCTAGTAATTTTATTTCACTACTTATTTGCTTTGTTAGGCCCGTTCTAGATGAGGACAATTCCTCAATCAATCGTTCCATGTAAAGATCTATATTGCGAATATGGTCTTGAGTGACTTGGTCAAATCCGCTGATATTTTTAGCAGATAGCATCATTTCAATGGCAGATTTTAAATCACCCTGTTGTTCAGAGAAGGCATTCATTAAGGTCTGCTCAGTGC
>ENA-UOXV01001698-UOXV01001698.1-marine-metagenome-genome-assembly--contig:-NODE-1698-length-30074-cov-12.211399_pt1 | contig 30074 bp, 25 predicted proteins | sample MGYA00238165_ERZ766961 | MGnify/ENA primary metagenome ERZ766961 (study PRJEB28924, sample SAMN03173240) | marine metagenome | biome: Marine; feature: Water; material: Subsurface seawater | place: North... | reverse complement strand
CTTCCTTATACAAATTTTCTAAATGAACATAAAATTATTTTTGGTTTATCAAATATACATTTTAGATTTGGAATGATTTCAATCATGCAATATTTGTCTGCAATTAATAACAATATTCTGTTTAAAGATATTGGAATAGTTATACCGTTAGCAAGTCTTGTAACTTTTTTTATAATACATTTTTTTAATAGCACATTAGAAATATTTAAAAAAAATAAAACTAGTCTCAAAAATATTTTCTCTTTATTCATAATAATTTTTATTAGTTATAAAATTAATAGATATAGTTCATATGGAAATGATGCGGTGGGTCATTTATCTTTTTTTTATCTTATATCAATCATGTTAAGTGCTAAAAAAAAAGATTTAAACTTTATATCTTTAATTGCAGTTTTTGCCTTTTTAAATAAACCAACTATGATTGTAATATTATTATTTCCATTATTAATTTTCATAAAAAATTATAATATAAAAAACTTAAGATTGATTTATTCACTGTCTAGCTTTTTATTTATTTTTTGGATTTTAAAAAATATAGTGATTACGGGCTGTGCTATTTATCCTTTAAAGCAAACTTGTTTTAACAATTTAAGTTGGACCAATATAGAAGAGATAAAACAAGAAAGCACCTCTGGTGAAGCTTGGTCAAAAGCTTGGCCCGATAGAAGGAACAATAAAATTTCAATGGATGATTATAATAAAAATTTTAATTGGTTCTTATCATGGAAAGATAATCATGGCAGATATGTATTAAAAATATTAACCCCATATTTAATGACACTACTGATAATCCTATATCTATTACGCAAGGAAAAAAATAGCCAAAATAATATTTTATTAGAAAAAGATATTTATTTTATTTTTGCATTAACTGTTTCTATAATTGGGTGTATTTTATTCTTTATTAAATTTCCTTTGTTTAGATATGGTTACTCATATTTAATATCTTCAATAATTTTAGCAATATTAGCAATAACTAAAAATTTCTCAGAAATTAAATTGATAAAAATATCAAAAATAATTTTTTTAATTTGTTTATTTGTAATTTTAGGAAAACAAGGATTGAGAATTAATAAAAATCTAGATTCTACTTTTTTGTGGCCAAGAATATATTCACATGTAACAAACGACAGGATTAATCCAAGAAAAATTCAACTTCACAAAAAATTTTCAGCCTATCAATACGATGGTTTATGCATGTATAGTAAATCTCCGTGCTCAACTTATAGGTTAAATATTAATATCAAGGTTCAAGAAATGTTTGGTTATACAATATTAGGATTAAATAAAAATTAAACATATAATAAGCTTTATTTAGTTGGTATTCTTAACATTTTCTACATTGATGCTTTCTATTTAAAAAAAAATTAGCAAGTTTATTGTCTAATGTACAATATCATTAATAAAAATTACTACTTTGTTGTTTGACAAAATATCTTATACATTAGATTTTTATGACAAAAAAAATATCAATTATCACACCATGTTATAATGAAGAAGATGCTCTTTACATTTGTTCAAAAACTATAAAGAATTTATTTGAAACTGAATTAAAAGTATATGATTATGAACATATTATTTGTGACAACAATTCAAATAAAAAAACAATCAAAATACTAAGGGAAATTTCATCTAATGATAATAAAGTAAAAGTTATTCTTAATGCAAAAAACTATGGTAGTGCTAAATCAACATTTAATGGAATCAAAAATAGTACTGGAGACGTAGTATTGTTATCTTTTCCGGTTGATATGCAAGATCCAGCAGAAAAAATTCCAGATATGATTAAAGCATGGGTAGACGGCTTTGATTTTGTTGTGGGATGTAGAGATGAGCGAGAAGAATTTTTTGTTATGAAAACAATTAGAAAAATCTACTATATAATGTTAAAAAAAATATCTATAACAGAGATACCTCTCAATGCTGGAGATTTTCAATTAGTTGACAGAAAAATAATTAACAAAATGTTAGAAACAAAAGATAGTTATCCTTTTATAAGAACCTTGGCATTTGAATATAGTGAAAATTTTAAAACTATTTCTTATAAATGGAAAAAAAGAAAAATTGGAAATTCAAAAGATACATTAAAAGATTATATAAATTCTGCTATGAATGGATTAATTTCAGTAAGCGATGCACCCTTTAGATTAATATTAGTAGCTGGATTCTTAATATCTCTTTTTTCTATAAGTTATGGTATTTATGCTTTTTTTTATAATTTCTTTTTTCAGAATGAGTTAGGTAAAGGTATACCAACCATTATTGTATCTATATTAATTTTTTCAGGTTTACAGTTATTGGTATTAGGTTTCATAGGTGAATATATTTCCTCAATTCACAAACAAATAAAAAAAAATATTGAAATTAATGAAAAAGAAAAAATTAACTTTTAAATAAGTAAAGTGTAGATTAAATGCAATTAAATTCCTGTAAAAGATTAAACATTAAAAGAATTAAAAAAGATCTTAATATCAATGGATTTACAATAATCAAAAATTTTTTTACAAATAGTGAACTAAATAAAATAGATCAAACTTTAATAAATATAATTTTATCAATTTCAAAAGATGGAAGATTCAAAAATATTAAAAAATTAAATACAGTTAGATTTACCAAATTGTATTCAAAATTAAAAAAAGAAAAACCTAAAATTGCAGGAGCAATTTATGATTCAATGCAAATTTCTTTATATTTACAATCATTATTTACATCACAAAAAATTACCAATCTAATATCAGGGATTTTAAAAATTAATGAAACAAATATTTCAAATTTTTTTAGAACTTTGAGATTAGATTTACCAGGAAAAAGCAATAATTTACTTTCTTGGCATCAAGATTTTATGCATTCAAACAATAGAAATTTAAATTCTGATAGAGGAATTACAATTTGGGCACCAATCAACAGTGTTAATGAAAATACAGGTTCAATGAAAATATGTGTGTCTAGTCATAAAAAAAGATTAAAAATTAAATTAGACAAAAAAAAATTTCTTAATTCATCAGAATATTTGGATATTGACAATACTAAATTAAGTAAATTTCAAAAAATTATTATTACATGTAAAAGAAAAGATATTGTTTTAATGAATATGAATTGCGTTCATTGTTCAACAGAAGGAAAATTAAACTTAATAAGAAGAACAATAATTTCCAGATATATTGATATTAATTCTAATGGATTTGTTCCAGGAGCTTCTAAATTTATCCCAAGTATAAATATTAAAAAATAAATCTTATTTATAAATTTTCTAAAAAAATTTAACTTAAAGATTTTATTATAACACTACAAACTTTTTTAATTTGATTTTCTTTTAAGCATACACCGCTAGGTAAATTAATTGCATTTAATGATAAATTTTTTGAGTTTTTTAAAGAGTTAACATTTTTTTTATTCCAATATTTAAAACTACTCAATTCAGGAAAGACAGGTCTACTATCAATTTTATTCTTTAATAGATTTTTCATTAATTGATCTCTACTGATTTTAGCATTTTGATTTAAAAGTATACTGGTCATCCAATAAATACTTTTAGTATTATGATTCTCGTGATTTAGGGAAATTGTATCTACATTTTTTAAATACTTTTTATACCAGCTAAAAATTCTTCTTTTTAATGCTATTAATTCTTCAACTCTTTCTAACTGACCTAGAGCTAATGCAGCTTGAATATTTGACATTTTATATTTAACACCTAAACAATCTATGAAAAAAGTTTTTTTATAACTTCGTCCTTGATTTGAAATTTTTAAGGCTTTTAAATACAACTGTTTATTATTAGTGACAAGCATACCACCTTCGCCTGAAACTAAAAGTTTTGCACCTTGAAAACTAAAAGCTCCAAAGTGACCAAAAGTACCACATTTTTTATTTTTAAATTTTGCACCGATTGCTGGAGCTGCATCTTCAACAACGTACAATTTATGTTTTTTTGCAATTTTATTAATTTTTTCCATATTACATGGTTGCCCATATAAATGCACTGGCATAATTGCTTTGGTTTTTTTTGTAATTAATTTTTCAATTTTTTTGGCATCAATACACCAATCATCCAAATCTATATCTGCAAAAACAGGCGTTGCATTAACGTAGGCTATTGCATTGGCAGTAGCGACCCATGTTATATTAGGCACAATAATTTCGTCACCTTTTTTTATTCCCAAAGCCATTAGCGCTATATGCATTGCTCCAGTACAGCTAGATGTTGAAATTGCATATTTACAATTTAAATAACTAGCAAATTTATTCTCTAGTTTTTTAATATAATAATTGGCATTATTATTCCACCCCTTTGACACAGCATCATTTACATAAGATATTTCTTTTTGAGAAATAGAAGGCCCTGCTGTTAAAATAGAATTTCTGTTATTTTCTTTCTCTTTAAAAATCATTAACCTATAGGGATCAATGTTTTTTAATTTTGCAACTTTAAAATATTTAAAGTTATTCTTTTTATAAAAATTGATTGCACGTAAATTGTTATGCATTACTTTTAAAATAAAACCATTTATATAAAAGATTTGATTAGCCCAATTTATCAATTCCTGCAAAACTTCAGAAAAAATTTTTTTATTATTATCAGTTTCTCCTTTAATAACATTATCAATTTCAAAGTTCATTTCTTTATTTAAACAGTTTGCAAAACCAATATGTCCAATCGGAGTTCTTCCATCTTTTAAAACTAAAAATAGAATTTTATCTTTAACTTCTAAAAGATTTTTTTTCATCCAACTTCGAGTTTTTTTTATATTTGTTTTTTTATTTCCAATAAAAAACTTAGAGTTTTTATTTCTCCAATCACATAATTTTTGTAAAACAAGATTATCATTAAGATGTATTTTGCTAATAGGTACTAAAATCAGATCTTTATTTTTTTTAACCTTTATAGATTTAAGTAAAAGTTCATTATGATTTTTACTATCTTTTAAGAATTTAAAAAAACTAACTATACTTTGTGAATAATCTTTATAAGAAATTGGCTTCAACATATTCTTTTAATTTGCTTCAAGTATCTTTTTATTATTTTGAATAGTCTGAATACTCATATTCTCGTTAAACTCAACTCTAGATAATAGAGGAGATAAGTCTTCAATTGGATTACCAAATTGAAGTTTAGGAATAATCTTTTGGTCAGGTTTTAGTAGAACTTCTATAAATTCAGCTTTATTGCTCTTTATTGATTTAGACAGATTTTTTTTAATATCTTCATGATTTGAAATCAATGTATAATTTATTCCATAAGCTTTAGAAATTTTTTTAAAATCAGGATTTACCACTCCTGTCTTGGCTGTCGTTGCTTCATGTCTTTTATCTAAGTACAGGTCTTGAAATTGTTTTATTATACCGTAGCCATTATTGTTCATTACAATAATCTTAATTGGTAACTTATTGTAAACTATAGTCTGTAGTTCTTGTATATTCATTTGAATACTACCATCGCCATCTATACAAATAATTTTTCCTTTATTATTTACAATTGATGCACCAATAGAAGCTGGAAAGGCATAACCCATTGGGGAATTTCCAAAAGCTGAAAATACTTTTTGTCCTTTCTTAACTTTAAATGATTGTATTGTCCATGTTAAGTGCCCCCCATCATCGGCGATTACAACAGATTTTTTGTCTAAAATTTTAGATAATTCATTAATAAAAACATAAGGATTTACATATTTTTTTTGAGAATAATACTCATCTTTAACTATAGGGTATTTTTTTTTCCAATTAACACATTTATTTAACCAAGTACTATTTTTATATTCAAATTTTTTATTTTCTTTATTAATCATATAAAAAAAATCTGAAAGATTAGAGTTGATTTTTAAAAATAATTTTAAACCTCTTTTTTTTGAAAGTTCGTGTTTATCAATATCTACAGATATAATTTTTGCTTTTCTTGCAAAAGAACTTGGTACTCCCCCTGTAATTCTTGTGTCTAATCGACTGCCTAAGCATAAAAGCAAATCAGAGTTTTGAACTGCAAAATTAGCAGCTCTAGATCCATACACACCCACATTACCAATATAATTTTTATTATCATGATCAAGTATATCAACACCACTCCATGTAGTTACTACTGGCACATCTAGTTTTTTTAAAAATTTATGAATATTATTTTCTACTTTTGCTATTTTAACTCCTCCACCTAATAAAATTACAGGCTTAGAGGAATTTTTTAATGCAGAATGAATTTTTTTAATATTCTTTTTTAATAAATCTTTATTAATATTTTTTTTTGGAGCTTTAAATCTCTTTAATTCATGTTCTTTAATCTCAGTTTTTTGAAAATTCATTGGTACATCAATAAGAACTGGTCCTGGTCTTCCATTCTGAGCTAGGTAGCAAGCTTTTTCCAAAATATATCTTATCTCATTTGGGTTTTTTAATTGATAAGAAAATTTTGTTATTGGTTTAGTAATTGATACTATGTCTGTTTCTTGAAAACCAATTTGTCTGGTTTTTTTTGTTCCTTTTTGTGCCCCTTGCATTTCATAGCTGTTTACTTGACCAGTAATATGCATTGCTGGTATTGAGTCAAACCATGAACATGCTATACCAGTTATTAAATTTGTTGCTCCAGGACCAGAAGTTACCATTGTGCATGATAAATTTGGACCTAATCTTGAATACGAATCTGCCATCATAGCGGCAGCCTGTTCATGGGCTACACATGTATACTTAATGCCTTTAGCTTTAGAAAAAGAATCAATCATAAAAGAAATTGCTCCACCTGTAATTAAAAAAACATTTTTAACTTTTTTTTGTTTAAGGAATTTTAAGACATAATCAGAAAGATTCATTTTATAATTTTTATATCTTTAATTTTTTAATAAATACTTTTATTTTATTTTGAATATAATTTATCTTAACATTATTAAGGCCATGATGGCAGCCTATAAGCACTCCATTTTTCATTAAGTAATCTGCATTTTCATATTTTTTAACTTTTATACATTTTATTTTTTTAAAACCAGGTTGTCTCAGTATATTCCCTGTAAAAATAACTCTAGTTTGTATTCCATTTTTTTCTAAAAAAATCATAAGATCCTTTCTTTTAAAAAATTTATTTTCTTTAATAATCAATGGAAATGCTAGCCATGCTGTGTTTGTTTGTTTGTATATCTTTGGTTGTAAAAAATAATTAGGAAATTTTTTTATAAAGTTTAAATGTTTATTAAAATTAATTTCTCGAATACTAAAATTTTTTTTCAGTTTATTCATTTGAATTAACCCAAATGCAGCACCTATTTCTGATGGTTCAAAGTTATATCCAGGTAACTCAAAAACAAACTTTTTATCATAATCAATGTTATCTAGTTTTATATTGAAACGATTTTCAATTTTTTCAGAGTCTCTAAATAATGATGAACTTCTACCCCAAGATCTTAAAAGTTTACATTTTTCATAAAGCTTCTTATCATTAAGAGATATTGCCCCACCGTTACCAGCACAACTAATTATATGAGATCCGTAGAAGCTTGTTATTGAAATATCGCTATATTTTCCTGTGCTTGATTTATTATATTTTGCCCCAAGTGTATCTGCTGAATCTTCTATAATAATTAATTTATATTTCTTGGCAATTTTTTTTATTATTAACCAGTTAGGCAGATTACCAATTAAATTTGGTATACAAAAACCTACGGTATTTTTATTAATTTGTTTCTCAATTTGTTTTTCATCAATACATAAGGTTCTCTTATCGACATCTATAAAATTAGGAATAAAATTAGCCTGTATCATTGATGCTACAGTTGTTCCAAAAGTTAAAACTGGAGTAATAAAATTAGAATTTTTTTTAAAATCCAAACATTGAAAAGCCAGTAAAAGTGCGGAGCTACCAGAATTAACTAGCAGAGTATGTTTTTTTTGAAATATTTTAGATAATTTTTTTTCAAATTCTCTTACAGCTGAACCCATTTGAGTTCCTTTTTTTAAGGTTTTTACAACTGCATTTATTTCTTTTTGGTCGTATACATTTTGACCATAATTTACTTTCATAAGTTTTTAGATATATAATTTTTTATTTGTTTACAACTATACTTATACATATCATTTTTTTTAAAATATTCTTGGTACCAATCTAAAGTAAGGTTAATTGACTCTTGAGCGTTTAATTTACTAGACCATCCCAATGTTTTTTTTGCCAAGTTACTATTTAAAGCCAAAAACTTTTTTTCACTAAATTCATATTTTCTATGTTTATGAATGATATTTACAGAATTATTCAATTTTTTTAGTATCATTTTTGTTATTTCCTTAACACTTAACAGGTGATTACTTTTTGGTCCAAAATTCAATGAATTCAAATTTGTTAATTTTTTATTTTTATATATTTTTTCAGCAACTAATATGTAGCCATATAAACAATCGAGGACATGTTGCCACGGTCTTATATGGTTTGGGTTTCTAATAATAAGTTTTTTTTTATTTTGGTGTGCTTTAATAAAATCAGGTATTAATCTATTTTCTGACCAGTCACCCCCTCCAATTACATTTCCCGCTCTTACTGTTAAAATATTAATTCTATTTTTAAAAAAAGATTTTCTATATGAGTGCACTAACATTTCAACTGATGCTTTGGAATAGCTATAAATGTCATCACCACCAAGTTGATCTTTTTCAGTGTTAAAGATTTTTTTATTATTGTTTTTATAAACTTTATCAGTTGTAACAATTATAATTGCATTGATTGAATTAACTTTTTTGGATGCCTCAAGTAAGTTAGCTGTTCCTAAAATATTTGTTTCTATTGTGTTAAGAGGTTTCTTGTACGATTCAATAACGAGAGGCTGAGCTGCTAAATGAAAAATTATATTTGGCTTTATTTTTATTATCTCTTTTTCTAATTTTTTTTTATTTTTTATATTAAGGTATATACTTTTGACTAATTTGTTTTTTAAATTACTAATTGTATATAAATTTTTTTTACCATTAGGGGGTAATGAAATTCCCACAACATTAGCTCCTAAAATTTTTAACCATAATGAAAGCCAACTTCCTTTAAACCCTGTGTGACCTGTAATTAATACTTTTTTATTTTTCCAGAATTTTTTATTCATTAACTTATTTTATTTCCAAATTTTCCATGGAGCCTTATTAGAATTCCAAAGATTTTGTAAATAAATTTTGTTATTTAGGGTATCCATAGCATACCAAAATTTATTATGCTTATAAGCAGAAAGTTGTTTTTTTTCAGAAATTAATGGCAATACATCAGTTTCTAATACTGATTGATCATTTTTAATAAACTTAAATATTTTCTTATTAAAAACAAAAAATCCACCATTAATCCAACCACCATCTCCATCTGGTTTTTCAATAAAATTTTCTACTAGCTTGCTTTTATTAGATATTTTTAACGAACCAAATCTCCCAGATGGTTGTACAGCGGTTAATGTTACAATCTTATTATTTTTTTTGTGTAAATTATTTAATTCTTTAATATTAACATTACTCAAACCATCACCGTAGGTTAAGAAAAAATTATCTCTTACGTGATCTTGAATTTTTAAAATTCTACCTGCTGTATTCGACTCTTCACCTGTATCTATTAATTTAATATTCCAATTCTCACTTTGCTTTTTTAAAATAACAATTTTTTGATTTGAAGTATTTATAGAAACATCTGAGGAGTGTAATAAATAATTAGCAAAAAACTCTTTTAATAAATATCCTTTATAGCCACAGCAAATAATAAAATCTTTTACCCCAAAGCAGGAATAGTATTTCATAATATGCCATATTATTGGCATATTCCCAATTTCAACTAACGGTTTTGGTTTAAAAGTTGTTTCCTCTGAAATTCTACTTCCTTTTCCACCAGCTAGTATTACTAATTGCATAAATTTAAAAATGTTAATTTAAAATTTTTATAATAAATGAAAATAACCTAAAATCTATCAAATAATATGTTAAATACAAAATTAGATAATTTTAGAAAAATTAATTTAGTCTTCTTATACACACTTTTTCTATCGTTTGTTTTGCTCTTATCATTTTTATTTTATGAAAAATTTATAATCATACACCCTGAGCTAATAGATATTGATGGTAATTTAATTTATAAAAATTTACCTTTTGAATATGGTAAATTAATTGAAAATATTATTAAAAATAATGAATATTTTTCAAAAATATATAATATCAATTTTTATTTAAATAGACTTCCAGTATTTCCATTTATTATTTATCTTATAAATTTGTTTTCCACCAAACTATTGAACATTATTATAATTAAAAATATTATTTTTTTTTCTATAATTTTTTTCATATGTTTTTCCTTTGCAAAAGAAAAGAGCTATAAAATAAAATCATTTTTACTGCTTTTAGTTATATTTTTTTATAATCCATTTAATTTAAAAATAATTACAAATTTTGTTTATGCTGATTACATAGTCTCAATCCTCTTGCCTGCGTTGTTTATAATAATTATATCAAGTATTAAAAAAAAATATTTTTATGTTGGTTTAATATTATTTATTTTATATTTAACAAAATCTAATATGTTTTTTTTGAGTTTTGGTTTATCTTTTTCTATATTTTTTTATGAAAAAAAAATTTCACCTTTACTTTTTGTGTTGGTTGCCGCGATTTCGTGGGGAACTTTTGGGTTTATAAAAACTGGAAAATTTCCAATCGGACCAAGTTTATTGTCTACAAACACACAAGGAATGGCATTATCATTTAATAAAAATTTTCGACAATTCTACCCTTTAATCTCTGTTGATTATATCAAACTTTTTAATGTGAGTCATTGTACTGATCAAAAAACAAATGACCCAAGATGTAATTCAATAATAATAAATAACGAATGGGATTATTACAATTATTATAAAAACTTAAATTTAAAATATCTTGCTTTAAATAAAAAGATATTGCTTGAAGATGCGCTATTAAAGATTAAAACCATTTTTTTTAATATCTATAAAGATGGGCAGGTTTATAAAAAAGAGGAAAGTCCAGAAAAAAAAATTATATATTCTTTAATAATAAATAAAATACTACTTTTAATATCATTATTCGTAGCAGTATATTTTTTTTTAAAAAACTTAAAGTCAGGAAATTATAAATTGGAGTTTTATTTTTTATTAATTTTTTGTTTATCTGTGCCACCTTATATAATTGGGTGGGTATTATCTAGACATTTGGTCCCTTTATTTATAATATCACAAATATATTTGTTTTTAAAACTTAAATCTAAAAAATGATATTAAGTTTTTTTGCACCATTTTTTATTTTTTCAATTTTTAGTATTTTTCTGAGTAAAAATAGCAGCTTAACTCTGATCAATTCGTTTCTAATATCCTCCATAACTATTACATTTATAATATTTTTTATTGGTAACTTTATTAGTTTAATAAATGGTATTTATTTAATATTTTTTTTAACATTAATTGCAGCCATTATTTTGCCTACAAAAAATGGAAGTACAAAGTTTTTAAAAGAAATTATTCTAAAATTAATACCAATTTATCTTATAATAATTTTATATTCATCTAATTTGTTTTTTTATAAATACGATGAATTTAGTGAATACGGAATTATTTCAAAACTAATTTTTTTTGAAAATGAAATTGCAAACCATATAGCCAATATTGCATATAAGGGGTCACCTCAAAAAATTAATATAATGGCTTATTATAACTATTTTTTTTTAAAAAGTGGATACTCAGAATTTAGAGAGCAACTAATTTATGTGTCTCAAATTACTTTCAATGTAGTTATCATTCTAAATATTTTAGAATATGTAGTAGGTGTTAAAAAAAAAATTATATTTTTTTTTATCATTTATTTTTTATGCTTTGCTCTATCACCTGGCCTGGATAAGATCTATTTGGAGACGACTGCAGGATTGTTGACAGCTTTGATAGTTATTAATCAAATATCTGAAAAAGAAAATAAACGGTATATAATTATTTTTACATCCATGATTTTTTTGTGTTTCTTGAAAACTAGTACTCAAATAATTTTTTATGGATTAACTCTTATTTTTATTATTTATGCATTTTTTAAGAAAGATTATAAAACTATAATATTCTATATATCAATTTTATTATTTTCAGCTCTAGTTGAATTTATTTACTTTAAGGATCTTAAATATAAGCAAATAAATTACTCAGAAACAACGAATTCAATTCAGAGACTTAATTATTCAACAAATCATTCTGCTAAAAATCGAATTACTGATATTGCAAGACCAAACATAACTTCTAAAAATCGAATTACTGATATTGCAAGACCAAACATAACTTCTATTATTTTTTCCAATGATTTTATTACAACAAGTTTTAAACAAATATCTAAAAGTGCTATTTATCATACTGAAACATTTTTAATACCTAATAAAATATTAAATAAATTAAATATTAAATTTAATTTAATTCAAATACCATTAACTTTTTTTATTTGGATTTTAATTTTTTTAATTCTTACTAAATTAATTAATATCAATAAAAAAAAATTTTTAGTCTTCTTCCTTTTTTTGTCGATAACTTTTTTAATTTCATTATTTATAACCTCGCTTATTTGGGGTATTACACATAACTTATTAAATAAAGATTTAACAGTTGAGGTTTCTTGGGAAAGGCATCTTGGTGTTTTTATTTTGGGAATTATCATATATTTATTAACACTATTTATTTCTAAAAATAATTTAAGCTTTAGTAAACTTTTGATTCTTTTAATAATAACAATTTGTATTTCCACACCAAATTCATTAAGACCCATTTTTAATAAAAATTTTATTGCCCAAGATCAATTTTGGTCTTCTAAATATGCACAACGTGAAGACATCGATAATTTTGCTAAAAAAGCTAGTAAAGATTTAAACAAATACTCTTATTTGATTAACACTCTCAAACATAATGACCCCTATTTTCACCCTATTCTCAACTATGAATTAATTGATATCAATGTTTATAAATTAAGCATAGACGAAATAAATCAAAAAACATTTTTTGCTACTCATTACTTAAATTTTCAAAAGCCAAAAAATATATTTATATTAATCAATAATAACAATATTAATATCCTTATAAATAAAATTAATGAATTAAACTCAAATCATTCAACAAACACAAACTCAAAAGAAAATATTCTTGAAATCCTTTCTTATAAAAAATTTCAAAAAGAGGAATATATAATTTACAAGATACAAATTAATGCAGAAAATTTATCATCAAAAAATTTATGAAATTTATAAAATATATATTTTTGTTAGTTTTTTTGTCTGAGGTTGCCTTGAGGGTAGTTGGTTTTGGAAACCCAATCTTGTATACAAATAATACTGAAAATTATTTTCCTAAATTTAACCAAAATTTAACTAGATACAAAAAATCTAAAGTAATTATTAATAATTATGGTATGAGAACTTCATTAAGTTGGTCTGATTATCAAGATAAATATAAAATAATTTTTTTTGGTGATAGTACAACTTTTGGAGGCTCATATATTGACAATGAAAATCTGTTTTCTGAAAAACTTTGTACCACTCACATACCTAAAGCCTTATGCGGAAACCTGGGTGTAAATGGTTATTTAATTGATAATCTATATTTTAGAATAAAAAATACAGATAAAAATTTATACGATCATATAATTATTTTTGTAAGCAGTAATATGGTTGCTGGGAAATCTAATTTTCATAATTTTCCTTTCTATGAAGATTATGATTATATATTTTTAAGAGGCATTTTTGAGATCATAAATCATTTTTTATTTAAATTCAAAATTATGGATAGATATCATTCAACGTCCTTTAATGAAAAAATAGACTCAGATAAAAAAAATTATAATCAAAACCAGAATTTAATTAGAATTATTAATGAAATTTCTAAGAATAAAAAAGTGAGTTTATTTATACTGCCAACATTAGAGGAATTATCTAATTCAATAAATAAAATTAGTGTGTTTAATAGTTTGAGTTTTAATAATGTTGAAAAATTCAATTTATACAGCATATTAAAAAAAAAAAAATATCATGAATTATATTTTAATAATGGTCATTTAAATAAAAAAGGTCATGATTATTTATCTAAAATAATCTATGATTACATTAAATGAAATTTGATAAAAAAAATATTATAAGACTATTGATTTTATTATTGCTGTTTCTATTTTCGTTATTTGTAGCAAAATATATTAGTGGTGATATATTCAACTATGATTTTTTATAATTGCAGTGCATAAAATAAGATACTCTTTTATAGACCAGCTAAGGTTTATTGCAGCATTTACGGTTGCCATTACTCATTTAATAATAGTTCAAAAAGGTCTTAATGTTAATTTAGAAATAATTTCATCTATGTCTGTAGAAATTTTTTTTATAATAAGCGGTTTCGTTTTAGCTCCACAAATCTTAAAAACAATAAAAACTAAAAATTTAATAAACTATAAAATTTTTTTAATTAGAAGGTGGTATCGTACCATTCCACTTTACCTATTAAGTTTAATCCTCACATCAATTTTACTAGGCAAACTATTTACTTTTGATTTCTTTAAATATTTTTTTTTCATTCAAAATTTTTTTAATAATTCGTTGAATGTAGATTTTTTTTCTATTGCATGGAGTTTATCAGTTGAAGAATGGTTTTATATTATATTTCCTTTATTTTTATTAATTTCTTTTAAAATATTTAATTTAAATAAAGCTGATCATATAGTTTTGGTCACTATTTTTTTTATTTTAATTATTTTTTTAATACGTTTTTTTTATTCTGATTATAGTGAGTGGGGATCTAATGTTAGACGTATCGTCATATTTAGACTTGATTCTATTGCTTTTGGTTTTATTTTATTCTTTGTTAAAGATAAAATTATTCTTAAAAAAATTAATAACATAATATTGATCTTATTTTTTTTAATATTGTCTATATTTGTTTTTAAAATTTTTGAAATGAATATTTCTGATAATCCAAATTTATTTAAAGTAATTTTTCATTATGCTGTCGCTTTATGGGGGGCAAGCATAGTATTTCTTTGTTACATTTTTGATAAATATATAACAAATACTTCTTTTATAAACTTCAATTTGTACTTGGGTAAAATATCTTATTCTATTTATCTTTTTCACTTAATGTTGATCTATATAATATCTACACTTAATTTTTTATCTTTTAGTTTATTATTAGGTCTATTCATTTTCTTTCAAATTATATTATCTACTTTGCTATATCATTATTTTGAAAAACCTATTTTAAACTCCCGCCCAAACTACAGCAGTTAATATTGAAAATTTATCTTAGATTTTATTTTGATAAATAATCTTTAAGTGTTATTTGAAAACCCTCTTCTAAGGAAACTTTAGGCTTCCATCCATATGTTAAGGCAATAGAATTATCAATAATTTTTCTTGGTGTACCATCTGGCTTAGTTTTATCTAAAATAATTTTACAGTTTAGATTCAATTTTTTTAAAATAAATTTTGCATAATTTAAAATACTCATATCAACTCCAGTACCAATATTTATTAAACTTTCTTTAGTCTTTTTATTTAGAAAATAAATACACGCATCTGCTAAATCATCAACATACATTAATTCTCTTTTGGGTTTTCCACTTCCCCATAATGTTATTGCTTTTTTATTTTTTTTCTTAGCCGTGATACATTTTGAAATTAATGCAGGAAAAAAATGTGAATTATTTAAATCATAATTATCGTTTGGACCATATAAATTGCAGGGCATTAAACATTTATAATTCATTTTATATTGAAAATTGTAACTTTCGCAAAGTTTGATGCCAGCAATTTTAGCAATGGCATAAGGTTCGTTTGTTTTTTCAAGCTCACTTTTTAATAGATATTTTTCTTTGATCGGTTGTTTGCTATTTCTGGGGTATATGCAACTGGATCCTAAAAAAATTAATCGTTTAATTTTATTTTTATAACATCCCTGTATAATATTAGCCTGTATCATTAAATTATCATATATGAAGTCAGCTTTATATCTGTTGTTTGCATAAATACCACCAACTGTACCTGCAGCATTTATTACAGCATCTATTTTTTTTTTCTTAAAAAAATTCAATACTTTTTTTTGATCTCTTAAATCTAAATCTTTTTTATCTGCAGTTATAATTTTTTTATAACCATTATGATCTAATCTTCTTAGTAATGCTGATCCAACTAACCCTCTATGACCCGTTACAAATATTCTATTTTTTTTTAACATTTAACTCTTGTATTTCTTTTGATACCATTTCTTTGGCTAAAGAATAAATATCATATTGTGGCTTCCAATTTAATTCTTTTCTAGCTTTTTTTGAATCACCCAAAAGTGACTCTACTTCAGTCGGTCTAAAATATTTTTTATCAATGGACAAAATTATTTTATTATCTAAATAAGCTTTTTCAGAAATACCCTTTCCAGCCCAAAATATTTTCATCCCAAGTTCTTTGCATACTAAATTTACAAAAAATTTAACGCTATATTGTTTTCCTGATGAAATAACATAATCTTTTGGTTTTTTTTGTTGTAACATTTTCCACATTGCTAAAACATAATCTTTCGCATGACCCCAATCCCTTTTAGCATAAAGGTTTCCAAGATAGAGTGTTCCTTCTTTATGAATTTTTATTTTGCACAATGCTGAAACAATTTTTTTTGTTACAAAGGTTTCACCTCTAAGTGGACTTTCGTGATTAAATAAAATTCCATTACACGCATAAATATTATATGCCTCTCTATAATTAGTAGTGATCCAATGAGCATAGACTTTAGCTGCCCCATATGGGCTTCTTGGATAAAAATTTGTTTTTTCATTTTGTGGTGGTTTGGATGCACCAAACATCTCTGAAGTACCTGCTTGATAAAATTTTATTTTTTTTTGAAATCCTAAAGTTAGTATAGCATCAAGGATTCTTAAAGTACCTATACCATCAACGTTTGCTGTATACTCTGGAACCTCAAAAGAAACTCCAACATGAGATTGAGCCCCTAAATTATAAATTTCATTAGGCTTTGTTTTTTGAATAATTTTAAGAACTGACAAAGAATCAGTTAGATCTCCGTAATGTAAAAAAAAATTTGTTTTTTTATGAAAATCTAAATAAATATCATCAATTCTACTTGTATTTAAAGATGAGCTTCGTCTTTTAACTCCATGGACTACATAATTTTTCTTTAATAAAAGTTTTGCCAAATATGCTCCATCTTGTCCTGTTATACCAAAAATTAAAGCAATATTTTTCATATATTATTTTTATATAATTTTAGTTACGATTTTTTAATTATTCTAATTAATTAAAATATCTAAATTAATTTATTTGTCCATGTTTTTGGAGTTTGACTGTTAATTATTTCTACTTCATAATTATAATCAAATTCTAAAGGACCTCTTTGTTTAATGTCATTTATCATATCTGATATTGTGTCTTCTACGCTATAATTAGTTTTATATCCTAAAATTTTTTCTGCTTTCTTTGCTGAACACAAAGGAAATTTCACTTCTCTTGGTCTTTTATCTACATAGATTGGTGGCAAATTAAATTGGAGCTTATTAGAAATCAACTCTGCAAGCTTATTAATTGTAATAAAGTTTTCTTTACCCGGTCCAATGTTAAAAATTTCTTTATTAATTTTTTTATCTGTAACCATTTTATCTAAACAAAAAATACAATCCCTTATATCTGAAAAACTTCTTTTTTGTTCACCATCTCCATAGATTACAGGCTGTTTGTTTTGTAAAATTCTATTAATCATTATTGCAGCTACATTTCTAAAAGGGTCATGGTATTTTTGTTTTCTACCAATTATATTATGTGGTACGGCTATATTATATTCAATTCCATGACTGTCACTCAAACATTTCAAAACATCCTCTGCTGCTAATTTTGCAATCCCATATGGATCATCAGGTTTGGGTATGTCATTTTCCTCAAATTCTTTTTGTAAATCGCCATACCTAGCCATTGATGAACAAAAAACAATTCTTTTTGCTTTTTTTATAATGGATGCTGAAAAAACAGAAACTGAGCCTGAAAAAACATTTGAGGATATTAAATATGGAGCAAAAACTGAAAGACCTTCGTGTGCGTAGGCAGCAGCATGAATTACACAATCAGTATTTTCAACAATAACTGATTTCATAAATTCTATATCACTACAGTCACCTTTTGAAAAAATAACATTTAGATTCTTAAGATTTTTCAAATCTCCACCAATTAAATTATCACACCCGTGAACCTCATGACCTAATTTAAGAAAATGATCTGCTAAATTTGCACCTAAAAAACCAGCAATACCTGTGATAAAAATTTTCATATTTTTTAACTATTAATGATTAATCTAAAGAAAAAACAAGACTTTATAATATTGTTTTTTAAGAAAAAAACAATTTATAATTAATCTATAATATTAATTTTATAAATAAAGGTATTTGACTACTATAGAATCCTTTTAAAATTAATGATATCAAACATTACATGAGTTCTAATCTTAATTATTTTAATCAAAAAATTGACGTTGTAGATAAAGTTTTACTTTTATTAATTCTATCTATTCCTTTTTTCTTAGCAACTAGTATATTTATGGCAGATTTTTTAGGATCTATCTCAAGTTTGATTTTAATCTATATTATCATTAAAAATAAAAATAATAAAATATTTAAAAGTATAAAAAAGGAAATTATTTTTTTTTTATTTTTATATTTAATCATATTAATTAGCTTGATTTTTAGTAATTATTTTAAAGACTCTTTTTTAGCATCCTTTTTTTATTTTAGATATTTCCTTGTTTCATTGTCAATATTTTATTTATTAACAAAGCACGAGTTTCTCATAAAATTTTTTTACAATTCTATTTTAATAACACTTAGTTTAGTAATAGCTGATGCTTTTATTCAAAAAATATTTGGATATAATTTATTTGGATACAAACAGCAAGATATTTTAGGGGACCTAGCATTTGTAACTAGTTTTTTTAATGAAGAAAAAAAATTAGGTAGTTATCTTGTTAGATTTATTCCACTAATGCTTTCGTTAATTTATTTTGTTAAAGGAAAAAAAAGTTTTTCAATTAATATATTGATTTTAATTTCTTCAGGTATTGCAATTTTTTTTGCATCTGAGAGAACTGCTTTTTTGCTTTATTTTATAATCATATTTCATTTTATTATCATAAATAAACAAAAAATAAGAAATCTTCTGTTATTTATTGCTTTTATAATAACACTTTTTTCATTTAATGAAGATTTGAAAAATAAATATGTGTATTTTTCTATTGAACAATTAACTAGTAGTACTAAAGATAAAAACGATACACACAAATCATTAGCCAAAATAGAATCAGAAAATAAAATTATAAGATACTATTCAGAAGAGCATGAAAACCTTTCCTATACTAGCCTTATAATATTCAAAAATAATTTTTTATTAGGATCGGGTGTAAAAACTTTTTACCAAGAATGTTCCCATTTATCAAAAAAAGAAAAATATAAAAACATAATTAATGAACGAAATAATAAACTAATATGCTCAACACATCCACATAACACATATTTACAATTACTATCAGATATTGGAATTATTGGTTTCTTGATGGTTTCCTATTTTTTTTTAAGAATATCTTTATCAAATATAAAAATATTATTTAACAAACAGAAAAACAAAAATATTTATACAAATTTTTACATAAATATTGCAATATTTGTAAATATATTGCCATTAATCCCAGCAGGAAGTATTTTTAATAATTGGATAAGCATAATGCTTTACTACTCCATAGGCTTTTGGTTATTTTTTAAAAATCAAATTAATGTAAGTGAAAATTTTAAGCCATGAATAATTTAATATTAATTTTAAGTCTTATCATTGTAATTAATTTATTTTTAATAAAATATTTCAATAAAATAAAAATTTTTCACTACATAATTGATAAGCCAGATAATGTAAGAAAGTTTCACTCAACACCAGTACCATTAGCAGGTGGAATTATTATTTTCATAAATATTTTGATATACTCAATAATAATTTTGACTAATCAAGAATATTTTTTTGAAGAGTTGATATTTGACAATACAACAGATGCCTATGTTTTTTTTTTAGCAATTGTATTAATTTTTATAATTGGTTACCTAGATGATAAATATGATTTATCTCCAAATTTAAAATTTATATTATTAACAATTGTAATAATTGTTATTTTAAATCTTGATGAAAATTTAGTCATCAAAGAAATAAGATTTTCATTCAATAAAGATACATTCAATATAGAGCCATTTAATCTATTATTTACTTGTTTTTGTTTTTTAGTTTTTTTAAATGCTTTTAATATGTTTGATGGAATTAATCTTCAATCTAGCATATATTCAATTATAATTTTTTTTTCTCTATTAATATTTCTAACAAATTCAATTTTAATCTACGTTATGTTAATTACATTATTAGGTTATTCATATTTGAATTATAAAAATATTACTTTTTTAGGTGATAGTGGAGCGTTAGTTTTAGCTTTTATTATCAGCTATTTTTTTATAAAAACCTATAATTTAGGTTTAATTACTTATACTGATGAAATTTTTATATATATGATGATTCCAGGTGTTGATTTAATTAGACTATTTTTTAAAAGAATTTTACAAAGAAAAAATCCACTTAAATCAGACCGTCAACACTTACATCATTTACTATGTCTAAAATTTACAAACATTCAATCTTTAATTATTATTCAATCAATTATTATTTTTCCAATACTTTTAAATAGTTTAAGTCTAAATAAAGTAGCAATAATTATCTTTACCATTTTCTTATACACTATATTAATTATTCAATTAAAAGATAAAAAAAATAGCATTCATTTATGAAATACACTGTAAAAATAAAAAATATCAAACATGGAAAAAATTTTAAAGTAATTCATCCTGTAAATGTTTATGGTTCAGAATTTGGTGATAATATAATGATTGGACCGTTTACCGAAATACAAAAAAATGTCAAAATTAATGATAATTGTAAAATTCAATCACATACTTTTATTTGTGAAAAAGTTACAATTGGAAAAAATTGTTTTATTGGTCATGGTGTAGTATTTATAAATGACACATTTTTAGATGGAAAACCTGCAAATGGTAATAAAAAAAAATGGAAAAAAACAGTAATTGGAAACAACGTTTCTATTGGCAGTAACTCAACCATTTTACCTGTAAAAATATGTGCAAAAACAGTAATTGGTGCCGGGTCAGTAGTAACAAAAGATATAACTGTTGCAGGAAACTATGCTGGCAATCCAGCAAAAAAAATAAATACGAAATAGTTAAAACTATAATTTATAGCAATAATTTACATTAATTATAAAATTGCGTAATTTTAAAAAAAATTTTTTTAATTATTATTAATACAGGTTTTTTGTATTTATTTTTTTTTAAAGATTTATAGCATTCGTAATTTCCTTTTATTAAACCGAAAAGACCATCACTTTTTCCACCTAAACCCATAATAAAATTTACTTTATTATAATAAAAAACTTTTATTTTTTTGAGATTAAAAACTTTAATAAAAAAATCATAATCACTTGCAATGTAAAATTGTTCATCATACATAAATTTTAAAAAAAAATTCCGTTTTACCACCAATCCTGTGTGTGGAGGGTGCCATCCATCTAAGATTTTTTTGTATATAAATTTTCCAGGAACATACTTTCTTGTGAGTTTAAAAAAATTTTTTTTATAGATTATATTAGAATATAAAATATCAATATTTCTTTCTGATACAATTTTTTTAAAGGTTTTGAAGAACTTATTATTAATAATTATATCATCTGAATTTAGGAACATAATATACTTTCCACGTGCTAATTTTGCACCAATATTCATTGCGTTATAAATACCTTTATCTTTTTTGGATAAAACCTTAATTTTTTTTGATTGAAAGTTGTTAATGATTTTTAATGTATTATCTTTTGATATATTATCAATTATGATGTGCTCATAACTGCCGATCATGCAACTAGTCACAGAATGTAAGCAATCATTTATAGACTTTTCAGAGTTATAAGTTGGAGTGATAATACTTAACAACATAATAGCCTTAGTTTTTATTTATGTTTTGAAAGATTTTTATATAATTATTAGCAATTTTGCTTGGATGAAAGTTATTTAATGCAAATATTCTTGATTTTTTAGAAAGTCTTTGAACTTGTTTTTTTTTTAAATTGCTAAGGATCTTAATTATTGCAAGATAATCACGATTCTTAACAATGTAGCCATTGTCCATCACAGCTTCTTTTGAGCCACCATTATCAAATGTAATAACAGGCAAACCAGATGACATTGATTCTAGTATGGTTAGTGGTAAATTATCAATTATTGATGTACAAACATAAAGATCTGATAGTGAATAAATTTCTGCTGATTTATTATGGCTCAAAAATTCAATATGAGAATAATTTTTATTTTTTATTGATAAATTAATATTCTTAGAGTTTCCTAGAGTAACAAAATAAAAACTAGCATCATTTTTAAAATGATTAGCTATTTTAATAAAATATTTAATACCTTTTCTTTCATCTTTAATATCGGAAGATGAAAAGAGAATTATTTTTTTTTGTAAAGGTAAATTATGTTTTTTTCGTAAACCAATTTTATTTCTTGGTTTAAATATTTTAAAATTAATTGGATAAAACTTATTTAAAAAAATTTTTTTTTTTTTAAAACCAAATTTATTTATAAGTTTTTGCATCATCCATTCCGAATGTGCTACATAGTAACAATTTTTTTTTTCATAAATTTTTTTCTTTAATTTCAGTATATAGTTTTCTAATAAATTTTTTTTAGTACTGGAATTAGAATAATGCACACTTCCATTAAAAAACCACATATCATGTAGGGATATTACTAGTTTTTTATTTGTTTTTAATATTTCAAAAATTGATAGGCTTGATCTATTAATCCAATGTAAATTTAAAATATCATAATTTATCTTTTTTATTTTTTTAAGACTACCACTTGGAAACAAATTTAAAGATTGATGAAAATTATTTTTATAAAAAAAAATTATTATTTTTTCAAGTAATCTCAATATATGTAAATAATATGTATGGATTGTGTTTACAAGTTTAATAGAAGCCTTATTTTTTTTTTCAATACAAGTATATGATTTATCAATTTTTTTATTAATATTAGCAAAAATTGAAAAAGCTGCTTTGCATGCTCCACCTGTATTGTCACTAAAAGCAAAAAAAACAATCTTCATCTATTTAAATAAATTAATATTCTTTTTATACCAATTACATAAGTCTATTAGTGAATTATCCAATTTATGTTTAGGTCTCCAATTTAATTTTTTTAACTTATTACAGTTTATTTTATAAACCTTATCATTAAATGGTCTATCATTCACAAATATAATATTATTTTTATATTTCTTGTTAAGAATTTTTGATATTTTTTTTACTATGTTTGTAATTTTATAACAATGATCTGAACCAATATTATAAATATTTTGTGACTTTCCCTTACTTAATAAAATATTTATTGCACTACAAAAATCTTCTACTGCAAGATAATGTCGAAAAAAATTCCCATTACCGTGTATTGTCATTTTCTTATTTTTTAAGAAATTTACAATAGTCTTTGGTATTAATTTTTCTGGAAACTGTCTGGTACCAAAAATATTATTTGCTCGTACAGTTATAATAGGCATTTTATATGAATGTATGTAGGAGTTAACAATCATATCAGCTCCAGCTTTTGATGCAGAGTATGGATTAGTTGGATTTAAGAACTTATTTTCTTTAAATGATATTCCTTTATTTTCACCATAAACTTCATCAGTGCTTACATGTATTATTTTTTTTACCTTATTCATTCTGCAAGCTTCTAAAAATGAATGTGTTCCCAATGTATTTGTTTTAGTAAATAATAGTGAATTTCCAAAAGAATTGTCTACATGGCTTTCTGCAGCAACATTAATTGCTATATCAATATTTTTTAAGCATAAATTTAATGATTTAAAATCAATTAAATCTTTTTTAAAAAATTTAACTCTTTTTGATCTTATTATACTACTTAAAAATTTCTTATTTCCTGCATACGTAACCTTGTCGTAGAGAATAAATTTATAATTAAAATATTTGTCATGTAAAAATTCAGCTAAGTGTGACCCAATAAAGCCTGCAGCACCTGATATAAATATTTTTTTCATATTTTTTTTCCGATTTTTTTTAATTCTTCTAAAATATTTTTTTTTGTTATCCTAAATCTAATTATATTTTCTAATTTTTTTGTTTCATAACTAAAGTTATCGTCATGATTTTGAATATTTTCTTTTAAAATTACTTTAGATTTTTTATTTAAATCAATATGTTTAAATATTTCAATTAACTTTAAAGATATACCTGACCCGACATTAATAATACCTTTATAATTTGACTGAATAATTTTTAAAATCATTATACATAAATATTTGATGGGTAAAATATCTTTCTTATAATTATTGTCTAAAATTACGTTATTTTTTTTAATGCCAGTTATAAGCATACTCATCATTGATTGTCTTTTTTTTCTGACTTCATAACCAATAATATTTGAAAGCCTTAAAATAACTAACTTATCACCTAAAATCTTTTTACAATTAATTTCTGAAAGAAGACTGTTTTTTCCGTATATATTGATTGGTAATAATTTTGAATTTTCTTTTATTCTAAATTTTGGTTTATAAACCATTCTTGTACTTAAAATAAAAAATGTTAAATCTAATTTTTTAATATAATTTGCAATAATAAGATTTCTATCATTTTTTTTTTCGTATTTTTTTTTAAAAAAATTTTTATTATTGCTACAATTTATAATAAGATCAAAATCAAAAAATTTAAATTGCTTTATCTTGTCAAATTTAACTTTAAAAACCTTCATATTGTTTGATTTGAAATATGTAAAAAGGTTTTGCTGTATGAAGCTTTTATTACCTATTAAAATAATTCTTTTCATGATTGTCCTAAATTCTATATTAATATAAATATATTATAACTAGTAAATATCGATATTACTTACAATGAATGAATTATAGATTTAGAATAAACAATAACTTTTACTTAATTTTTATTTTAGTTGGTCTTCCAATATCTGTATTGTTAAAAGATTATAACTTATTAATCTTACCTGATTTTAATTTAGAGCTAGTAAAGATTTATCGTTTATTACTAGTACTATTTACTATTTACCTTTTAATAAAACTTAAAAATACACTTAATTATCCTGTTTTATTATTGTTGATGATTAATCTGGTCTTCATATATAATCAAATTTTAGGAGCAGAATTAATATTTAAAGAAAATCTAAGTGCATTCCTAGAAAAAAATACCGATCTTAAAAATATAGAGTCTGAAAAAATAAATTTTGAAATTACTAAAAACAAATTTTTAATAATCAATATTTTTAATATTATCTTGCCTCTTGTAATGCTCTCTTTTAAAAAATTTTCAATAAACATAGAGAATTTCAAAGTATCTATAATCAAAATTTTTAAAATTTATTTATTTTTTTTTATAATATTGTTTATTATAAAATTATTTACTTTACAGTATGTTTTAATTGAGCCTTTTGAAATTGTTTCAATAAATAAAAAAATTAATAATTTATTTTCTAATTATATTATGGCATATAAGTTAGATTTTAGAGGTTTTTTTATAAATCCACATCTTACTCATTTTCCATTATCTCTTTTTATAATTATATCACTTCAAAACTATTTTATTGAAAAAAATAAAAATAATTTATCTTACATAATACTTATTTTTATAATTTTATTATTAATCAAAGCATACATGATATTATTTACTTCAATAATTATAGGAATAATTATTTCAATACCACACATCAAAAATAAAAAATTATTATACTTAATAATGATTGGACTTTTTGTATTGTTATTTACAATTTTGTATTTTCAGAATTTCGACACTAATACAGGCTCAATTTTAGGTTCTTTAATTATTAGATTTAAAATAATTTATTTTTATATGTTTAGCATTATTAATCCTAATTATTTAATTGGTCATAATTTGCTTAATTCTAATCTATATACATATCCGCACAATTTTATTATTGACTTATATATATGCACTGGAGTTATAGGTGGTAGTATTTTTTTAGTCATATTGAGTAGTATTTATAATTCATCTAATTTTTTTAGTTTAAATAATTCATATTTAAATATCTTTTTATTTCAAAGTTTATTTATCTCACTCTTCTCAGGGTTTTTTTTTACAAATATAACTTTGAATGTAGCTATAGCACTAGCTTTAATAAATTTTGGAGAAAGTGATTGAATAATAATATCAAATTCTTTCCATTTAAAAATATTTATTAAAAAAAAGATTAATAGTTGAGCTACAATTGTTGAGATTGCTGCTCCATAAATACCGTATATTGGAATTAAATAATTATTAAAAATAATATTAAAAATAATACATCCACTTTGAAAGACTAAAATAACCAAATAATTATTTTTAATATAATTTTTGTTAACCCATAAAATAACAATTAAGCTAAAAAAAATGTTTCCACTTAATAATAGAAGTGTTTGATAATTATTTACAAATTTATTACCAAATAATTCAAGATAATATTTTCCAAATATTAATGAACCAATCATACATGAAAGACTAATAAAGAAACTAAATAAAATTAAAGTTTTATAAAGATTAGTAAACTTTTTATGATCTAAATCTTTTGAAAGAGACATATTGGGATATACAAAGAAAAGTAGCTGACTTGATAATAATAAAATCACAGTAACTAATCTTGAAATTGATGAATAATACCCAGATTGCTCAACACCTAAATATGCACTGATCATTAATAGATCTATTCGCATTGATAATAAAATAGCTAATGATAATAATGGAAATAGTATAATTTTTTTCAGTATTCCAATAATATAATTTATGTCAAAATCTAGTCTTGTAAAATAATATCCGTCTTTTTTATAATAATACATAACATAGATTGAAAAAAAAATATTTTCTAACACATATAAACATACTAAAGTTGTTAAATTTGGATCAGTATATAATGAATAAATTTTAAGAAATGAGAAAATTATAAGTTGTACTATTTTAATTTTAAAAATTTTTTTAAATTGTCCCTTTATAAAAAGTTTTGAATAAAAAATTGAGAAAGGTTCACTAATTAAAATTAAGTTTAAAATTAAGATTATTTTTTTTAAATCAATATCTATTTCTAAAAAAAGTAAAACAATTGCTAATATGGAATATAGAAAAATTGAAAAATAAAAAGTAATAGCAAAGCAAGACCCTATTTCTTTTCTTCTCAAAATATAGTTTCTTACTAAAGATTTATTAAGGTAAAAATATATATTTGAAAATGAAAATGAAAAAATTATGAAAAAGATTGTTTGAGCAATTGTAAAATATCCAAAATCTGTAATTGTTAATTTTCTAGCTGCAAAAATTATAATTAAAAAAGAAAAAAAATGAAATAAAAAATTTGATAAAAAAAAATAAGTAAAATTAGAAAAAAAATTTTTAAAGGATAGAAGGTCTTTTTTAAATTTAAACATAAATCTTAAGTTTCTTTCTAATAAAATTATCCAATAATTTAGCTCTTATCTCATAGTTGTGATATTCAAATGTTTTTTTTTTGCCATTGGTTGAAATTTTTTTTAATTCATTTTTGTTGCTCAGAAAATAAAAGCACATATTAATAACCTTGTTAATCTGATCGTACTCTATTATTTCTACTTTATTATCAAAGTAACTTTTATTTCCCATAATCTTATCGGTAATCAATAAGCATCCACATCCAGTACCCTCAAACATCCTCATATTACCGGCATGTTTAGTATCTGATATGTGCATATTTACAAGAATTTTAGATCTATTTAATATTTTATACATATTTTTCCCAAAGATTGGTCCTTTTGAGAATAAATAAATGTAACTTAGTTTATATAATCTTTTCAACATTAAAACTAAGTTAAAAGATTTTAATGAAATTAATAATAAAACTATTATTTGATAAAAAAAATATTTCGAAAAGTTAACGGCTACATAACTGCTCTTAAAATTTTTTAATATATCATAAATTAAATCTATTCTTTTATTGTGTAGTTTGCTTCCCAAAAATAAGGAGCCAATAAATGAAACATCAATATCTCTTTTAATCTTTTTTTTAATTTTAGTTTTAATGGAAAATGCGTGAGGCATTAATAATGTCTTTTTTTTATATTTATTAAACAAAATTTTTTTATAACCTGGTGTGCATGTTACCATAGCATCTAATCTGTTAATATTTTTTTTAATTGAACTATTAATGGGAGAGCAATGAAATCCTAAAATTAATTTTATAAAATTAAGTAACTTGATTTTTTTTATAAGTTCATCATTTACTAAATTAATATTATCAAAAAATAATATTTGTGGTTTAAAATATTTAATTACTTGTATTAAAATATCTTCATTTGATTCTTTATTTCCATAATAATTTATCCACTTTTCTTGCATTAATTTGTCGTTACTTAAAAATTCCATACAATCATAGTTATATTTTTTTAACTCTGATGTTAAAAAATTAGATTGATTATAATATTGATCAAAAAAAAGTTTACTATATTTTTTAAAACTTAATTTATTTACGTTTGGATAATCTTTATTAAATTGTTCTAATACTTTTGGATATACCGATGATATTCTTAAAAATTTTAGCATGCATAGAATTTTTTTATAATTTTTGATACATATCCAATGTCTTTTATTTTTAAGTGTTCACCCATTGGTAAACTCAAAATTTTTTTATTTTGTTTTATAATTTTCATTTTTTTGTAATAATAAATTGCTTTATTTTTAAAGAGTTTTGTCTCTGGAAGTGTTTTAGGATAATTAATTGCTGTTTCAATCCCATTTTTTTTTAAAAATTTTTTTAATTGGTTTCTTTTTGTAGCACGTATAACAAATAAATGATTTGAATGAATTACATTTTTATTTTGCTTAATAAAATTTATATTCTTAATATGATTAAGATTTTTTTTATAACATTCTTCTAATTTTTTTCTATATCTTATCCATTTATCTAATTTACTCAACTTGATAGATAATATATCTGCTTGGAGATTGTCTAATCTAGAATTCCTGCCTAATATTGTGTGACTATTTTTTTTAAGACCCCCATGATTAGCTATTTTTTTTGCATTAAAGTAATACTTTTTATTATTAGTAACAATTGCTCCACCGTCACCATAACAACCAAGGTTTTTAGAGGGGAAAAAACTAAAAGTTGATATGTCTCCAAAAGATGATGTTTTTTTTCCATTAATTGATGCCCCGTGTGATTGAGCACAATCTTCAATCAATTTTAAAGACTGTTTTTGACATATCTTTTTTATTTCGAGGATATTGGATGGATTGCCGTATAGATGTACCGCAATAATAGCTCTTGTTTTTTTATTTATTTTATTTTTTAAATCCTTAATACAAATGTTATGGGTATCATCACAATCAACGAATTTTACCTTGTTACCTGTATTAAGAACTGCCTCAGCAGTAGAAATCCAAGTATTTGCTGGCACTATAATTTCAGCATTATTACCTAAATTTAAACATTTTATTGCAATTTCTAGAGCATCTGTACCATTTGCTACTCCTAAACAATATTTAATTGATAAATACTTTGAAAAATTCTTTTCAAATTTTTTGTTGGCTGGGCCGTTTATAAAAAGTGAATTTTTTATATTATATTTTAGTGAATTTATAATAGTTCTATTTAAATTTTTTGTTTGTAAGTTTAAATCTAAAAATTTAATTTTCATTTTAAACTTAATTTCCTAATCTTTTAGATGTTATATTGCTATTCATAAATATTTCTTTTTTTAATTCTATAGATTTATAAATAGCATTAATCAATTTTACTGTTTTGATTGCTTCATCACATTCAAATTCAGATTTTTTTTTACTTTTCATTGATTTTAAAAAATGTTCATAAAATTTTATATGACCATATCCATAAACATTTTCAGGATTTGTTTTGTATTTTTTTTTATCTATTGAAGAGTCTAAATTATAATAAGTAAACTCATTTAAAGCAAAACCACCAATTTTTGCTGAGCCTTTGTTGCCCATAAGACT
>ENA-UOXV01001692-UOXV01001692.1-marine-metagenome-genome-assembly--contig:-NODE-1692-length-30143-cov-7.019609_pt1 | contig 30143 bp, 2 predicted proteins | sample MGYA00238165_ERZ766961 | MGnify/ENA primary metagenome ERZ766961 (study PRJEB28924, sample SAMN03173240) | marine metagenome | biome: Marine; feature: Water; material: Subsurface seawater | place: North... | reverse complement strand
ATCACCTGTGGGGAAATTGTGGTGAAACATTTGTCTCTAGAAGACCCCAGCGTCGGCGGAACTACGCAAATGCGCATCGACATCGAGCATTCCGGACTTTTCATGTCAGGGAGCAACATCTCATTCACCATCGCAGCAGATTTTACGATGTCGTCGTCGATCACGTACGCAATCGTGGTCACTTGCCCAGTTGTCGACTGTAGCACAGTGATTGCGAATGCGTCAATCCTTGCCGGGGTCGAGAACAGTACTATTGAGGTACTGCTTGGCGAGAATGCAGGCGGAGCGTGGAAGGACTACGGTGTTTCGATTTCGGCCAACTTCTCATCCGTTACCAATCCAGAAGCCGGTGGGCCCCGGCCTATGGTTCTGCAAGTCGCATCTCGCGCTGCCGGCACCAGCGGTGAGATACTTGCGACCACACGCGCTGACAATTACCCCGTCGACATCGACCCGCGTCTGGGCGCTGCGACTCCAACTGTGACTGTCCTGCCAGACGAGTCAGGCGCTGAAGTGTACCTCAAAGTGGAGTTCACACCCTCGACTGCCGTTCCAGCTGCTGGCGGTGTGACAGTGCAGCTCCCAGCCAAATTTGGTGTGCCTACAAGATTCAGCTCTGCGTCACCCTGGTCTCCTGCTTTCGCTGCAGTCGAGGCTGTCGATCCCACACAGGATGCAGGACGCGCCCTCGCTACCGCGGTGCTGGAGCAGACAGGCGATGTGATCGTGCTCACGATGAAGTACGCGACGACAACTACGAGTCCGTTCATGAAGTCCGGTGTGCCATACGTCGTCACCGTTGGCAATTTGACCACCGCCGTGGGCCAACCGCCCCTTGATATTGGCACTTTGATCGTACGCACTGTAACTGACTCGTCAGTGCCAGCTTCCACGTACAGCCAAATTTGGACGAACCCGCTGTCCTGGTACGATGCCGTATCCGGTGCCCGTGCCATAGATCAGGCATCTTCGGACCCAGTCCTGCTCAACGCTGTTGCGGAATTGTCTGCACTGGGCGAATTTTTAGTAACCACTCCTGTGGTTGGCAAATTTTCATCTGCCAACGTGTCGTTCGTGACCAACGTGGCTGTCTCTTCTACATCTAGGATTGTTGTGCAATTTCCGGGTATGAGCACATGCACTGAGGGATACGGTGCAAGTGGGAATTCGATCGTCCAGCACCTGGAAATATTCGCGATCCATGTTTTCAACGCAGATGGAACGTACGTGCAGGAAGCGACAGCCGTGACAAACGTAAAACAGGTACCAGCTACAGACACGGATGGCTTCTGCGCGTCTAACCCGACGACGACCTGCTACTCGCGCTGTAAGGCGATTGATTCAAATTACGGCTCTCTGGGGCCCTACAGCGACTTGTTCGAAATGATGCCCGGTGTCGACATTCCCGCCAACAAACGTATTGTCATCATGCTGAAAATGCTGCGCATGCCGTCAGTGATTGGCCTGACCCAGCCGCTGACTGTCAAGATCGTGCGCGACGCGATAGAGTGTTCCGCAATCCAGATTTCTATTGGTGGAGCAGGCACATGTGTTCTCGACTCGGGAACCTTCGGTGCCTTCGCAGTGGTGTCGGCCAACATGACCTCTTCGAACGCGAGGGTTACGCCGCGTGACCTGAGTGTCTCAAAGAACACAGAGTATAACATCTTGTTCTTCTCGGACGCTGGCGTGCCGAAGGACGGTGCGATCAAGATCACGCTGCCCAAAGGAACGCAGGCGCCGAATGCCAGAGTCAGTGGCGCTGCCATCACTGGCAAGGTGCGCACATTTTCGGGCAAGAATGTTTTCCTGAAGTCACCTGCTTCTTCCCAAGATGATTTCTATACTGGCACATCTCTTTCGGTCATGCTGACAGAGAAATGCAACATTGAGGCCAAGAGAGCGCATCTTGAGCCCGATGGAGGGACAACAGTTGTCACAACCATCACGTTCCCGAGCAATGTATGGGCTTGCCACGCAGAAAAGAAACAGATAATCACCTCCTACCAGAGCATCAATCCTGATTTTGGACATCGCGCCGGGGCAGAAAACGAATGGGGCCTAGCCAATGCAAACTACCGATATGCGCTGGAAAACGTTGACGACGGTACTGCTATTTCTACTGCCACGAATCCTGATGGCACGATCGAGGTGACGGTGTCAAACTTCCGATATGATTTCCCGCCCTTTACACTGATTAACATCACACTTGGGAACATCGTGAACGGCCCCATTGCAGGAGTTCAAACAGATCCATACACGGTCCACACTTACGCCAGCACTGATTCGTTAGAGCCTATGGAAACGACATCGCAAGTTGCCGGCAGTCTACTCAACGCCCGGAGCGTTGATGCTGTAATCAAGTACGACAGCGTGGGCGCGCACGCGAAGGGTGGGTGTCTCCTTGCATTGGACGTTGCGTCCGATATCCCTGCGAACAGCACGCTGGAGCTCCAGTTCAGCGACCTTTTTGCGGCAGCAAATACCCTTACGTCAGTGCGCATGGCTACTGCAAGCGAGCTCGCAGGAGTTACGTTCAGCACTGGCACGCCCTTGACAGCATTCAACTTGGCCGTGGATGTGGTGCAAAGTGCTGCTTCGAATCGTAAGGTGGTGGTGGTTCTGCGTGAAGCCATACCGAGAGGAAACACGCTGGCTCTCAAATTTGTTGGGCAATTGCGCAATCCGCGTCGTCCTGGCGCAAGCGGCTACAACAGCTTCGTAATCCTTGACCCTATGGGCAGGCCTCAGTTGTCACAGTCTCAGATCATCCAGACTATCATTACCTCAGGCGAGCTCGAACAGGCTTCTATTTCGACCCAATATGACCTTGTCGGGCTTCGTACATGGCTACGTTTCACCTACAATTCGCCTTCAGAGGTCAAGACGACAGATTATTTTACTGTTAAGGTCCCATCGGCGTATTCGTTCACGGTTCACCCACAGATTTCCAACGGGAATGTAGAGAGCTACGAGTACCGTGCCGTGGTTCCAGCACCAGACCGCGCGCAGGACCTTGATAAGCTTCCTGCCCTAAATGTGATTGGCGCCGTGTCCGGTGTTCCTGATACCTTTGGCGTGACTGACATCGATAACGACATTGTTACTGTCAAACGCTGCACGGATGTATCCGCTGGCCCAGACAAGAATGTGTCGTTCGCGCTGGGACCTTTCTTGAATCGTGCTTATGGGTCGCAAAATTATCTTGGTGCCTACAATGCCGCAGGCATCTTTGAGGTTCTTCTCAGAGACGTAGGAGGTACCGTGATCGAGGGGTCCAATCTCACCATTGCGCCGCCGCTGATGCCACAGTACCTGAAGGAAGTTGCTGTCGAGTCCACAGAGAAAAGGTCAGCAGAAATCACGAATCTAACCATCTCATTTCGCACTTCGACGCCTGTTCCTGCTGGCGGTGAGCTGCACGTGTACTTGCCTGATGGCTTCGTGATTCTACAGCAGCCAATGGCCACATTCCACCTGACAATCCAAGGCTCGACGCAGCAAACACTTCATGGTGACTTGGCTGGGGACAGGCGGGAAGATGCCAGCGATCCCACCGGCCTCAAATATCGCGTTGTCCTGCGCCTAGTTGTCAGCCAGCCTGTAGCAGCTGACAGCACCGCGGTTCTGAAGCTCTACGGCGTCCTCAATCCAGTTGGTGGTGAGTCAGCAGGTACTGTGCCGCTACCGCGGTACTACATTAACACGGCTACTCCGGCCTGCCGGTCGCCAAGGGTCCCGGCCAAGGACTGCATGTCACTGATCGACTCGAATTATGGCGACATTGTGTCGCACCGCGTGCTCCCTGGCACTCTCATTCAGCCGGAAGTTCGATTGAGCACTAACAGTGCTGGCAACAACGTGATGCTTTCAGTTTCGTTCCGCACTTCAAACCCGCTACCCTTCAATACCTCAATCGAGATCATCTTGCCCGAGGGCTATGTGGCTGACGCTGACGCCACCTATTGCTCGGACGTTCTTAACAACTCTGGCGTGTGTCTTGCCGGGTGCACGGAAACGGGAGAAAATTGCCCTGTTGGATTGAACATGGAAAGTGTGCTGGTATCTGCAACTTTGGTCGGGAATCGTTCCGTTGTGACAGTCCGCCATGTCGGCGAATCGGAAATCGCATCGCTTTCGCTGAGTAGTTTCTTTCCGGATTTGTCGAAAGAGGGCACTCCGCCTTTCATCAACAAGTTGCTTACCCCTGGATATTCGGGTCACACCGTGCTCTTCAACGTGTCTTCGATTCGCGTGCGCCAGTCGTCAGGAGGAGGTGGACTCTTTCAAATCCTCACGCGCGACTCATACGGGCGAATTGTGGACGACTCCGGACTGATAGACTCTTCCGATCTTGAGCCCAACGGTTTGCAGACCGCGAGTGTCAAGCCACTTTCCCTCGCAGCGGCCTCCAAAACCAGTGTAGCCGTGCGTTTCAAGACCTTCAACCCGATTCCATCCGATGGCAAGGTGGTTGTACAGTTCCCGTCCGGATATGCACTGGATGGTGCATTCATCGCCATGTTGCGTTCGAGCGCCGCTGTAGAGCCGGACGATCTTTCGGCGGCGTATGGGATGGATGGTAACGCAACTCTTTCGGTTGAGGGCCAGAGCGCTGTATTGGCACGCGACGGCAGTGGGTCTGTTGTGCCATCGCAGCAATTCGTGGATCTGTACATCGCCAACGTCACGAACTCGCCCCGTGTTGGTCTCACAGACCCCTTCGTGCTGGCGACGACGCTTGGTGATGGAACTACCATTGATATCGACCGCAACGTTGCGCCGGCCATGCTTGCACCGGCGCTTCTCCGAGATGCAGCAGTAGTGCCGTTGGACACAACGGCGGGCTCCAGCAGTGATGTTACACTTAGTTTCACGCTTGCCTCCGACGCCGATTCGCAGTCCACGCGAGCTCGAGTAATTTTTCCCGAGTCATACACATTCAATGTGACTAAGCCCGAGTTGCCCATCAAGACTATCGAGTACAGGACTCCAGATGCAAGCACATACACATCAATTTGCCAGGGCGGCGACTGTCCTACAGCGTCTCAGTTTGTCGCTGTCGGTGCGCCGCAGCTGTATGCCGTGTTGCCAACTGCAATGTACTCCGACGTCTCGCAGGGTGTAACTGTCTTCGGGGCCAATTTTGACGTTGATGCCTCCGACATTCGAGTGAAGATCGGCGAACAACAGATACCTGTTCAGAGTGTTTTGACATCACAGAAACTGCTCATTCAGGTCGACTGCGCAAACGAATTGCGCTGTTCTGCGCTGTGTTCTCTCCAGGAGCCCACTGGAGTTGTCAAGGAGCAGCGCGGCTGTCCCGAGTTTCTCACGCCAAGTGCCACAGTTCCGGATGGCTGTGGTCGAGATGATCCTTGCCCCGGTGGTGGCAACGCAACGCTGCGTGCGCCCAGCAGGGTCGCGCATATGATCGAAGTGTCGAGTGATGGTGGTCAAACGTACACCCGCAATCTTGTGGAATTTGCGATGTACCGCAAGCTCGCGTCGGCCTGCCCTAACAACTGTGGAGGCGATGTACGCTCCACCAGCTGCAATTTCGACCTCTCGCCGCCAAGCTGTTTCTGCAAGGACTCGTTTTCGGGGATCGACTGTGGCACAGCGCCAACTCCTCTGCGCGTCATCTCGAACTTCGGGCCTCGGAGCGGTGGCTCGCGCGTGCAGATCACATTTGCGTATGAAGAGAAATTTGATACGATTCCCGACTCATTTCGCTGCATTTTCGGCGACAGAATTATTCAAGCGAGCTTGGTAGATGACGACAACTTCATCTACACGATTGAGTGCGATGCACCAGCGGTGTCAGGGAACGTTTGGCATCTCGACGTCGACCTGTCAATCAAAACGAAGGAGGTGTGCATCAATGGAGAGGGCTGCTGCTCAACACGCGACGAGTGCTTCAAGGGATTCCTCTCTAACCTGACCCTGCCCTTCTACTATTTTGATCACGAGCCCACCCAAACCAAGTCGTGGGCTCGCCTGTCTAGTGACAGGAATGCACACACCTTTGCGCATCAGCAGCATGACTACTCGGATGTGGACCACGCGCATGTTGTACGTGTAGACACTCCAACTGAAACTTTCCGATATATCGCGCGTTCGGTGAAACAAAATCGCGACTGTACGTGCGTGCGTGGTGATTTTGATTGCAAGTGTCTGAGCACCGCGGGATTGCACGAGCATGTCTTCTTCCACGAGCATGATGACGCCGGCATCTACCACCAGCACACTGTTCGTGTCGAGTCACCACCAATCGGGCTTCCGATGCGGTCACCAACTGTTTCTCGATTCGACGACCAAATCTTCTCTTTCTACGGCGCTGGGGCAAATGATGAACTACCAGAGGATTTTTTCGAAGCCGTTCAGGATATTTCAGCAGTTGAGGATCAGCTCATTGGTTCTCGTGGCACAACTGTTGAGCTACCGCTCACACAAATGCCTGGGAACATTCCAGCTGGCTCTTCTTTGCGCATCGTGATTGACGAGTCTGCCCAAATTCTTGTCCTACAGTCGAAGGGTGAGACAGGTATCCACTACGTCCAGACAGTAAAAGACTCACTCGCAGCGCCATGCGGACGCCTTGCACGTCTCTGTGGCGGTGTGTTGGACAGGGCGCTCAATGTTCCGTCACTTCCAATCGGAGCTGCCCGCTTCCGAGACTACGGCTGTTTCCCGTCCACGCTTGATGTTGGATCACAAGGCTTCATGACAGTCAGAGTGACACTGAAAAACCCCATCCCGAAGGACGGGATGCTCTCCGTCTCGCTCCCTGAGGACCTTACATTCTCTGGAACTCCTGAAATCACGTTCGTCAATGGCACAGCAGAGGCACATACAGAAGTCTACGATCAAACCGGTTCAGATTTTCGCTGCCAGGAAGCGCCTGGTCTCCCTTGCGTGATCGTGCGCATGGACCAGGAGATCGAGTCGGGCCGAGCGCTCGCCTTCACCCTGTCCAACCTCGTGCTGCCGAGCTTCTCGACCGAGCTTGCGTCTGTGGCACAGAACCTGGGTGTCTGTCGCGCGTTTTCAATGGAGGACAGTGACGATGGGATTGTGGTCATTGACGAAACGCCGCCGATCATCATCGCGCCGGCTATCCCCGGCACTCTCGACGGAGTGTCTGTTGAGGCCTCCTCGAATGAGGCAGCAGCGGCTGTCACAATGACCGTTGAATTCCGAACTCGCCTTCCCCTCGTGAATGGAACCATTGTCGTTTCGTTCCCCAACGTGTACGACGTACATTCTGCGACTGTAAATGTGCTGATTCCTAACGACGAAGCCTACACTTTTTCGATCGATGGCAGCGCGCTGGAGCTGCAGCTCTTGCGCGATCTGTCAACGAACGAGGTCGTTCGTTTCGTCATTTCAGGCGTCGAAAACGGACCAACCCCGGGTCTCGCCGGCGTCATCCGGGTTGAAACCCGCATTCCGGGCGACACGACTTCAGAGGTGGGTGTGGTTGAGCGCAAAGATGTCGCGATGCCAGAACTTACGCCGACTGTGCTGCGCTCAAGCAAGGTTGCGATGCCTGAGTCACAGCAAAAAACCGGTGCTTCGGGTGCGCTCAATGTCTCGTTTGTGACCCCCATCCCCATCGTGCCAGGCTCCGAAATCGTTCTGAGCCTTCCTGATGGGTTCTCACCGTGCCAGCCAGACATTACAGTGGATGACGTGAACGTATCTGGTATCATTTTCGCCGAGTTGTTCGGACCAAAGTACTGCAGGATGGAAGCATGCAATGGTGTGTGCAATAGCTCTGAGCTCCTGCAATGCTCTGACGTGCACTCAACCCTGGTTCCCGTTTCTGGAAAGTCAATCCGAATCTTCGTGAACGAGAGCTGTCCAATTGACAAGGACAGTGAGGTGCTTATCCGAGTGCGCAATATGGTGAACAGCCTCACCTATGCACACCAAGTTGTTCCGTTTGCACTCACTGTTGAAAACGATGGCTGTGGCGCTGCCAAGATCTGTTCCAAGGACGACGGTATCAGCACGCTGTATATCGAATACAACGAATTGAAGGATTTCACTGTTTTCCTTCCTTACACGACCGCTGGCATACCACCGCAAGACTTTGACGGGGCGCCGGCACGTTTTTCCTTTCACACAACAAATCCTATGCCACTCGATGGACGGGTAGGGCTTGACGTGCCGATGCATTTCGTTGTTCCTGGCAATGTAGCCGTTTCGGTAGCGATCAACAACGGCCCCGTAACGGCTGCATCGCAGAAGGCAGTGTTCGGGAATTTTATTTATTTCACGATTGAGAGCGGGTTGCAGGCAGGTGACCGCGTGGAATTCAACGTCACAGGAATAATAAATCGCGACACTGTGGGCACCGTTTACTTCAAAGCGAGAACGTCCAACTCCAACTGGCGGTTTGTGGATCGTGGATTCGCGGGAGTCACGATCACTTCGCCGGTGCTCCAAGTAGCTCTCTTTGAGCCTGAGACACGCCGTGCGATAGTGCATGGTGATGATCGCGTTCCTGTTGATGTTGACACGCCAGAAGGCGATCTGCGCTCGAGCGCAATGCAGACATTCAACGTGAGCATGACGACCTTCAACGCAATCAACGAGAATGGCTTCGTAAACGTCACTTTCCCGCCCGGAACAGTGCTCGTTGAGGGTGTGACCGGGGTTCGCGCGATTCGTGGAATGTCTTCTGATGGTGCTGTCGACCTCGTTAGTGGAGCACTCTATCCGCCAAGCTTGCGCTTCCGCACCCTGAGCAAGGTGGCCGCGGGAACGATCGTGTCCTTCCAGCTGGTGGATGTGCGCACACCTTTGGATACTGATGGGACAGTGGAGTACATCATCCGCACACAGAATGTGCTAGAAAGAACTATCGACGAAAGCTTGCCAATCACAAAAAGTGTGAACACTGGCATTCTTCAGAACCTGGTCGTCGAGTACTCAGATGGTACATACCCTTTCATCGGTGTCTATGGGACGTGGAATATTTCGTGGGTCACTTCCAGTGTTATGTCAGATGGCAACACGATCAGGATTTACCTTGGTGGAGATGATTTACCAGGAGTGGTGGCCGGTATCGAGCCGGAAATTGTGGCATCGGCCCAATACGATGCGGGTTTCAATTTCTCTGCCTCTGTCAATGCAGACCGGACTTCAATTTTGGTGACATTTCACTCGCCCGATTCTGGTCTCTCGCTTCCCAGTGACTCCGGTGTCTGGTTCCTGCTGGGCAACATCTCGAATACTGGTACTGAAGGGGGTGAAGTAGGCGTTGCGAATATCGCTCTTTGCGACGGAGATTGCGACACTATAGCCAATCGTATGGACGTTGGTTCGGCGCCTGTACTGTATCGGAGGCGGCCTGCGGTCTTCTCGTACCTGAAGGTGTCGCAGGTGGCCGAAAGTTCGAGCAAGGTAATCGTTGAGCTTCTCGGCCGTGCATCTGCAACACTTGTCCTCAATGCCGATGGGTTTCGTTGTGGCACAACGCAGTTCGATGTGGCACATAACGACGAGATTGATGTGGGCTGCCCAGACCACCTCAGTAATCTTCCTGACATCACGTTCTGCATCGACGCGACCGATTCTTGCACGACAGTATTCTTCGCGGATGTGCCAGAGACACTTACGAGTGTTCTTGTTGCTCCGTCCGGTAACCTGGAACTGCACGTTACATGGGAAACACTTGACCCCGAGGTGTACACCGCCTTTGCGGTACAGTACTCCTTCGATGGTTCGACTTGGACCACCGTCTCGAAAGTGTGCTGCTACGGCGGCTGGGACGACTGCTGCGAGCAGGATGGGGTCAAGTTCGCAGCGGGTTCGCCCGGTCAAACAGTCCATGTTCGCGCGCGACTTGAAACTGTTGCAGGTTCAGGTGAGTACAGCGCGCCTACGTCATTGCAGGTGTTGGGCAGGCCGTCACAGCCAGACCTGTCGATCGTTTCTAGGATCACAGAGGGCGAGGAGATGCCTTACATAATGTTGAATTGGACTCACCCCGTGGATATGGGCTACGGCGATGGCAACGGGGTCGATCTAGCTGAGCGCGTTAAGTACGTTCTGGAAATCACGAAGAATGATATGACGGCTTCCTTCTCCTTGAATCCTTATGTACAGTCCTTTGTGCTGGACAAGTTCAGGTTGAACGGGCAAGTATCACCGATCCTTGCCGGCGATACCTTCACAATCAGACTTCGCGCTTGGAACAAGGTGATGGCGGGCGATGTAGCTGGTGGCATTGCCCGCGGACTTGCCCCTCCTACCAAGCCGACGGTGCTCTCGGTCAAGCCGAGTAACAGCCTCGCGTTGCGGGTTACTATGACCGCTCCGACCGACACTGGCTATGGCCAGATCACTCTTCCAAACACTCGAACAGAGCTTGACGGTGCCCACCGCCTTACTTCAGTGTTCGTCACGCAGTATAAGGACGACGAGTATGCGCTCTGCTGTATCGAGAACCAAGTTCAGCGATGCCAAGACTCACGCACTTTCTTTGAAGGGGAATACGTAACGACGCCTGGCGCCAATGGCACTGCCAGCACCTCAGGCTGGGTCGGACCAGAGGTAACAACGTTTGAAATCGAGCTCGATGACAGCGCAACGTCTTACATTCCGTACGATTCGGGAGACACGCTGTTCATACCAGTCGTGACCTTCGATATTCGCGGTCTGAGCCGCGGCCAATTCTATCGGTTCAAGGTCGCAGCCCAAAACACTGCTGGTCGCTCGGCCATCTCGAACGTTTCCATGGCCGAGGCCGCAGTAGCAGATGACCTGGGCACGGTCGATGTCCCTGCGCCAGGAGTGACATACCTGGACCTGGCGTTTTCGCTCGACTTGTCGATTCCGGAACCTCGTGACGACTTCCTTTACGAAGTGACCCAGTACAACTCCCCGGTCTACAACTTTAATGGTTCCTTCGGAGATACCGGGCCGCTCGACACGCCAGTTAGCAACATTCCGGCATCGCTGAACAACGACACAATGGAAGTGCAGTACATCCGCACCCGCGGTGCACGGGACATTGAGCATTTCGTTGTGGGCGGGCAGCCTTTCTTGGTAATTGCAAATGCCGAAGTCTTCGGCATTGACGACGTCACTGGAACAGCCGTTGAAAACCTGGAGGCTTCCACTGTCATGCTGTACAACTATACGGAGGGTCGCTGGGGTGGCAAGTGCCAGTTGCGCGAAGAAGGCAGTTTTATAAGCAGTGAGAACTTTGACCCGTGTGCCTCGTATATGGAACAGTATGGCTACTCGACATCATCGAGTGCTGTGGTATCCAACGTCGGGGCTAAACAGATAATCAAGACATTCGGTGCAAAGCAGATAAAACATTTCACTATGTATGGAGAAGATTACCTGGTCATCGTAAACACAAAGAAGCCGAAGGAACACCTTTGCCATCGTCCAGACAACGGAACTCGTTGGGACTTCAATGGGCAGGTGTGCAAGAACCAGATCGGTGCATTGGACAACGGCAGTCCTGCACCAAAGGCCTACCTCTCCAGTGAATCAGAACGGCTCGCATGCAACGGTAGGGCGGATGTCTCGACGTGTGAGAGTATCGGGTGCGTATGCCGCCCGGGCTCAAAAGGCTCTGATCCGGATGTGAGCAACTACACAGAGGCGGTTCTCTACAAGTACAACCCGGACACAGAGTACTTCCATGACCATGGGCACCTTGCTATTGGTGAAGGGATTCGCCATGTTGAGAAATTCAGTGCGCCACGCTGCGTCCCAGCAACGGATGGCGAAAAGTGTTACAAGGCTGATCAAGCTGGGTGCGCGTGCGAAAATGCTGAATTCCTCATCCTTGCGGACTCGTCAAATGCGACGAAGGTGCTTGTTTACAACGTCTCAAAGAATGAGTGGCAGGTATTGCAAATACTGGCGCAAACAGGCACAGCGGCAAGCAAGTTTTTCGAGCAGGATGGTTTCAGCTTGGTTGTCGTTGTTTCTGCCCATGACGGAAACATGAATCCGGCTGCGGAGTCGAGTCTCTACTGGCTGGTCAATGGTAAGCTTGAGGTAAGAGATGTGTTCTCTTCTTACGGTGCCAAACATGTCGAGCTCTTCCAGGACTCCTATGACGAGGAATACATTGAAGCAGCTATCACGAGAACACGAACCATTTATCGATCACATTTCGTTGTGTCGAATGGCGGGGAGCCTTCGACAGCTGGTAAATGTGTAGACGTCACCTGTTCTGGGAGTGATTGCACTTGCAATCCTGGTGCGACCGGGTGTGTGGCGGCCAGTTGTCCGGCGATGTTCCGGTGGACTAATGAGACTGGAGTCATTAAGGTGCAGGGCCTGGAAGTTAGTAATGCACAGTCAGCAACAGTATTCCGACGCCACGACATGCTGCTCAACCAAAACGATTTCTATCTTGCGTTCGCGAACGACGACAGCAACAATCGCTTTTCCCCAGTCTTCAAGCACAGCCGCATCCTTTCAGTTGTAGGCGGGCTCTACCTGGATGGCTTTGAGGTCGTTAGACAGGTCTACGCACGCGCCGCGCGCGACTGGGCGTTTATGGAAGTTGACAACAAGGAGATGGCAGCTGTTGCCACGTACAGCGATACTGGCTCCGATACACTCCGGTACGCTGGAGCGGCGACGTGTGCGTTGGCACCAGGATGCGCATGCGAAAAAGCGGGTGATCTATGTGTTGAAGGTGACTTCGTCGTGCAAGAGCAGGTCGGTCTCGACAATCCTGAGTTCCGTACGTATTCAGAGGTGTTCACCCTCGGTGGATGGCCTGAGTACGAGGCAAATGTGGTGTCGACATGTACAAACTCGACAACAGTGTTACAGGGTTTTGCGCAGGGGGGCTACACGTCGCTAGGGGATTCGTTCCTTACGTACAAGGTTCGGTTATTGAATGACATCGGCGCATCACAGCAGTCTGAACCCATCCGAATCCGACCGCTTGCTCTTCCAAGCGAACCAGCGATTACTGAGCTTGAGTACAAGCCTAACCAAGTCTTCAAGATCAACTGGGACATGCCCGCCAGTGATGGCGACGTCGGTCCTGATGAACGTCCGAGCATTGTCACCTCGTACCTGGTCGTCTTTTTCCGTGGCAATTGTTCCGATGACGTGATGGCCACAGCATCAATGCCAGCCTGTTTGGCCAGCACACCTGAAGGTTCGTGCTGCCGCTTCGGGGAAGTACAGCGTGTTGACGCGCGTGACGCAGAATCCAATGAAGTAGTCACCTTCCTTGACATCGACGTGCTGACGTCGCAAGGGATCCAAGAATATCAAGATTTTGAGGTCACGGTCTACGCTGTCAATCCGATTGGAGCAGGTCTGCCTGCCGCGCCAGCGGTTCTTACAGCGATCGTAGCGCCAGGTCCCGTTACAGCGCTGCATGCACAGCCGGATCTGGGCCCTCGCCGTGTCAACGTCTCGTGGGTCACGCCCTTGGACATTGGCCTCGGGCCTGGTGACTACATGCTCGGATTGGGCGGCGTGAACGTGTACTACGACGTCGGTATCTATGACAGCGTCGGCAGCGAAATGGCTCGGGCGCAGTTCTGCATCGATGGGAGTAGTTGCGTGGGCTCGACGTGTTTAAGTACATGTTCGGTCGGTACCTTTGTGCCCTCAGGCCGCACGTCGGTGGTCCTTCTGGATTACTTCAACAAGGGCGAAAAGTACACCTTCGACATCACGACCATGAATAGTGCGGACCAATCTGAGGCAGTGTCGACATCGTCCTGTGCGATTGAGCGATCCAGCCCGCCGGAGAACCTCGCAGCGCAAGTTGCAGGTGGCTCGAGTGTGCAACTTTCTTGGACCGCACCAATTGACACTGGTGCCGGAGCGGCCAACTGCACCGAAGACGGACTAACATGGTTTCTGATTCAGGCCTCTCTCAACACGGATTTCTCCCCGCTAGTGCCACTTGGCTTCGAACGCAAGATGCTCTACATGGTTGCACCCGATCAGCGGGAAGTCGTGATTGGCGGCTTCGAGAAGGGCAACACATACTTCTTCCGTATTTTCGCTGAAAACTTGGCAGGATCATCCCTCGAGTCAGAACCAGCGTTTGTCGGTTCCATTGGTCTTTCAAGCGCCCCTATCGAAGTGAGCACGTCCACTGAAAGCTCACTGTCTGTCACGGTGTCTTTTTCGAAGCCGCTGGATACTGGTACCGGCAACCAGGACTTCAACGTTTCTCAGTATCAAGTTGAGACAGCGCTCTCGCCGTCGTTTGCTTCTATCGTACAGACCCAACAGGAAAATTCGCTCGCGATCACAGTCGCCGGACTGCTACGTGGCACTATGTACTACTTCCGTGCGCGTGCGATTACGCTTGCAGGCGTCGGTGCCGCCTCTGCAGGTGTTCTCGAGCGGGTCGTCGGTGTTTCTCGGAGCCCGCTCCCTCCGGCGAGTGGCAGCAAGCTCGTCGCGCCTACTGATGAGAACGAGCTCAGTGTTTCATGGCGCGCACCGCTCGATCAGGGTGTAGGTGAGGGTATGCAGTATCCGATACTGTCTTACTCGGTGGAGTACTCGCTGTCTTCTGGTTTCGAAAACGCCACGGGTGTGTCGGTTCCGGCTGCGCAAGAGGTGCAGCGATTCGTGCTCGCCGAACCAGTCGATTACAGGTACACTGGTGCTGGTCAAATTGAGCCACGTAGTGAAAGCAGCATCATCCTCACTACTGCGGTAACCAATCTTTCGGATCCGTGTTCGTGCACGTCACTCTGTGCGCAACTTCCCGTCAGCGTCTCGGGAATTGCTGCCGGTAGTGACATGTGCACTGTTGTCTCGCCCCAGTGCTCGACATCGCGTCTAGCGACGTTCACTGCGGGGAAAAGCGTCTGCTCTTCTCGCCGGTTCGATGGCGTGTGCCCTTCTGCAGTCTACTTCGGTTCTGGCAGCACAGCGCGCGTGCGTTCGTGCCGTCGTGCCTTTGCGACAGTTCTCGAAAACATTCCGTCACTCTCGTACGCGTTCGGGGGTCTCACTAAAGGCAGTGACTACTACTTCCGCATCTCAGCACAGACACGCGTGGGCACCGGCGAATTTAAAGTTGATTTCGGCCGTGCCATTGTTCCACCATCAGAGCCTCGTAATCTCACTATCAGTGCACAAGGTACCAATTTCCTACTGCGCTGGCTTGCGCCTGTGGACACAGGCGACGGGTTCGCAACGCGTGAGGTGCCGAAGTATGAGATTGAACAGTGTGACGACAACGACTTTGCTCCGACGTGCCCCACCGGGAGCAAGAAATACGTCGTCAACGGCACAGTATTGCAGTACGTGGGGTCCGGGCGTGCCAACGGCCTCGTGTCGTTCTTCCGCGTGGTAGCAATCAACGAGGTTGGCTCGTCGGCGCCCTCTGAGCCTATCTCGCTTGTCTTCCTCGGCGTGCCAACGAAACCAACAGACGTGACGCTTGACTGCAATTCCGATACGGATTCGGTCGACCTGAGTTTCCGAGCACCGGTTGAAAGCCGTGACAGCTTGCAAGGCTTCGAGGTTCGCACGTCACTCTCAGATGACTTCGCAAAGTTCGACGTTGATTTCGTTTCGTATGACATGAACACGCAGGTCTTCGCGCTCAGAAAGGATACTCTGTATGACCGTCCCATTCTCACGGGAGTGCACCTTTACTTCCAAATCCGCGCGTGGAACCCAGCTGGTGCCGGCGTGTCCAACTACACCCAGTGTTCGTTCCAAGAGAACCCAACGGTCGCGTGGGTTGACTACACCACTGGTTCCATTGCAGGCGGAACCAGGATTCACGCGGTTGTGCGTGGTTTGCCTGCCAGCTCGCGTTGCAGCGCGTCTTTCGGAAGTATCCCGGCGGAAGCAACTTGCAAATCGTATAATGACCGCCTTGGTGCGCGCACCATTTTCACCGTGGTGTCGCCCCGCGCTTCGGCGACGGGCTCTGTCGGGGTACAGCTGTCAGATTCTAATTACGCAGCATTTGTATACACATACACTGAGATTGAGACAGCACTAGTGGAGTCGGTCTTCCCGAAGGAAGCGGTTTCGAACACGGGGGCGCAAGTTGTTGTCGGTCTGAAGGGTATTGGCAGAGTCCTGGGTGCCGATGATCTTCAAATCGTCACGGAATCGCCAGTGATCATGCGCAATTACTCAGGAGTGTGGACGCCAGAGGTACTACAGTCCACTGTCGAGATGACAATCGTCAAGTTCTCTGCGCCACGGGTGATGCTGCATGCGAGCGAACCCTCAGTCTCAATGATGTTCAATGTGACTAGTGCGGGCGGTGGGTGGACGACCGGCTTCGAGTTCACTTATCACTCTGCCCAATCACCTTTCGTTGTATCGATAACGCCGAGCTACGTCCCCGCGCGCACAAACACCAAGGTAGTCATCAGCATTGCCAATCTCTTCATGTTCCTTGTTGACGGTTGTCTGAACGATGTATACTTCAATGGCGTCCGCCAGACATGCTGCGGCGCGGAGGGCAATCAGGCGCTGCGCTCACTGACATGCACAACTCCAGAGCTTGAGCCAGGGCATGTCTCCGTCGTGCTAGGTGCACCCGGAGGCTCGCAGGTGGAGAGTGTCCTCCTGGTGGACTCGCCGATGACATTACTCTCTAGCGTTGCGGTGCTCACGTCGCCTGAAGATTGGAGGAGTGCAGCTGTCACATATGGCCCGCTGTCCCGACCAACGCCAGTGCTGCGAACCAGCAATAATGTGAAAGTGCCAATCATAATCGAGGTTGCGAATCTGGGTTACGTACTCGCCAACGCTCACGAAATTACTCTCGAAATGGTATACGAGGGTGGTGACGCCTCCTCGTTGCGAGCGACTGATGTGGAGGTCAACTTTGCTACGGCCTCGCACGCGCGAATCTCGGCGCAGCTTGACGTGTTCCAGGTACCTGTCGGGATGCTCGGCGTCAATCTCTTTGTCGGCGATAGCATGGTTGCATCGCGTGTTTCTGCTCTCAATCTGCTCGCGGGTGACGAGTCTGCGCTCGCAAGTGTTCATCCCACTCGCGTGCCAAGAAGCGGAGGAGTCACCGTAACCGTTACGGCGACTCTTACGAGCCCCGCAGCGGTGGTTTCCGAAACGCAGGTGGATGGATCTGCTGCAGCGTTCACGGTTGATCGCGATGGAACCGAAGCGACTGTCGTGATGACGGTTCCGGCCAAGTCGCCTGGGTACCACGTTGGCAACCTAGTTGTGGACGGTGCTCCCTGCTGTTTCTTCCCGATCGAGTACGTCAACAATCCTTCAAGTGGAGGCTTCGTCCGCCGCATCAGCCGCCAAACGGTGTCAACTACGGGCGGCGAAGTCGTTGAGGTCGAGCTCGCAAACGTCCGCACCGTGAGAACTTCTGAGAGTGTTTCAGTCACTTTCAGTGTACATGACCACATTCTCGTCGAAGTCCTTGCTGTGGACTCGACAGTCGAACGCACTGTAGTGGCCTTCAAGACACCAAGGTGGCACGCTGGGTACCACTCAGTAAGTATTGGCATCACAGGCTCCTCCGCTTGGACAGTGGAGACAGTTCTCAATTTCGTCGCCGTGGCTGCCCCGACGCTTGTGTCGGTGGCACCGCGTTTTGGTTACGTGACTGGCTTCGGCGTAGTGCTGCAGGTGAGTGGCTTCCCAAGCACTAACCTCGAAGTGCGCTTCGATTCCCAAATAATGCCAGCAACGATCATCCCAGACGGCAACGTGGCCAGAATTGCCTTCGTTGCCCCGCCGAATTCGCTTGGGGACCGAGTGCTGAGCATAGTGAGCAAAGAGGGTGAGATGGAGGAACTGTTCACGTCCATCACCTACGTGGCAACTCCGATTGGTGGAGCAGTGCTGGAGGGTGTGCAACCAAGTACTGCTAGCGCGGCTGGCGGGACTCAGATGCGTGTCCTCCTTTCGAACTTCTTGATGGTGGACAGCCCGTCGGACCTGCGTGTGGAAATGATGCCTGGTTCAATTCCTGTGACGGTGCTGTCAGTCGTCTCTTCTGTCTTTGGTACTCACGTCAGCTTCATCGCACCGCCGATGTCGCCCGGCGATGCAACAGTGCTTTTTGCGCCAGTCAGCAAGGTGGAAAACATGGTTCAGTTCGCGATCACGTACGTCGATTTCTCTATTCCCAAGATTGTGGGCGTATACCCTAGCCAGGGCCACGTCACGGGCGGCACGACAGTGACTGTGCGGCTGCAAGACTATGTCGAGATTAACAGCGAACTAGATCTGCAGATCATTTCGCCTTCAGGACGCATGGTAATTGAGAGCATCCTGCAGACCGATCCGACTGCCCGTGCCATGACATTTCAGTTCACGACATTGCCGGCTTCAGCAGGAACGGTCACGATGCAAATTTCACCACTCGGCCGCACCGACGTAATCGCGGCCCCGTCGTTTGACTTCGTGTACACCACCACGCCGATGCCGTCGGCGGCACCCACTGTGGTTCATCATGAACTAGACCCAGTGAATCCTGCAGAACCACTTGTGCACCCCAACGTTCTCAGCGTCGAAGGGCACGAAAAGGTGTCCGTCACGGTTGAGGGCCTCGGCGCTGCGGATCCGTCGACGATTCGTGTTGTGATCGGGGAGACGCGATGTGCTGTTGAGTCAGTCTTGAGGGCTGGTAACGTTGCGTCTGTGACAATCGCGTCTCCCCGCGCTGTGGCTGGCCGTGCGGCGTTGCTTGTCTTCGCGGGTCGGTTCGGCGTTCCAGAGACAACAACACTGGTCGCGTCGTCGCAGGTCACTTTTGTGGAGCCGATATCCCACCTCACTAGCGCCGCAGCGCTGCCTGCGCATGGTTCGAATGCGGGAGGTGAAGCAGTTGCCCTTGTTCTCGAAAATGTACCGTTCGGCATGCAGAGTAGCGCCTTCGCCGTCTCGCTCGGCGGTGTGGCATGTGAGATCACTGGCCTCATGTATGAGGACGGGGTGTACACTCTGCACTTCAAAACCCCGACGGTCACTACGACTGGTCTCGTTCAAGGCACAGTTACAATGATGAGCGACTCGGAGTGGTCTGTCTCGAGCCCATTCGATTTCACTCTCATCGCAAGCAACCAGCCGCGCGTCGTATTTGCGCATCCCACATCAGGGTCTGCAACTGGCGGCGCCTCTGTGCGTCTCTCGGTTGCATCGCTTCAGGCCGTGGTTGACCCCGCGGACATGCTCGTTCGCTTCGGTAGCGCAGTTGCGTTTGTGGAAGAGGTCATTTCCGTTGCAGATCACCTAACGGAGCTGCGGATCACAGTGCCACCGTTCCAGTGCCCGTCACGTAAGCAGGAATGCGACGTGAAGGTGAGCGTTGCTCCGATCGGCGATGAGCTTTCTGCAGCGACCTTCTCGTTCCGCTACACCATGCCGCATCCAATCGTTGCATCGGTCGTGCCGGCAACCGCGCGCACGACTGGTGGCTCGCGCCACGTGGTATCCATCAAGAACTTCCCCCGGATCTTCTCTGCGGCGGAGGTTGGTGTTTTCATGGGTGCCACCAACCTCGGGCATCCAGATTCGGTACGTTTTTCAGGTGATCTCGAGACTGTCCTCGAAATCACTGCCCCTCCTGCAAGTCACGGTGCAATTGGGGAGCTGACGCTCACGGTTGCTCCTCTTCTCGAGCTGAACCAGGCCGTTGAAGTGATGCTCGCGCTTGAGAGTGAGAGTGACCCTGTGCTCCTCTCGTACTGGCCCCAGTCTGGCCCGGCAGGCACCGTGTTCACGGTGAATGCCATCATTCACAAGTATCCGATCCGACCACCGGGCAGCTTCGACGCAAGTTACGCGAACGTCGCGGGCCCGATTTCGCCGCGTGTTCTCGCTGCGTTTTTGGTAGACGGACATATGTCGGCGAACAACACCGCCAGCGTGCAAATTATCTCAGCTAAGATTGTTGAGGGAGGTCTGAAGACATCAGACTCAACAACACAGGTTATGTTCACGATGCTTGCGCCTGCGGTGGGTGTTGCGCGCGTCGATATTGCGCAGGACGTGCTGCCTGTGCGCTCCTTAGTCTCTTTTGAGGTTGAAATTGTCGACCCGCGCACGCCGTTCGTTGCAAGTGTTAGCCCGCGCGTCGGCCCACTCGATGGTGGAACAGTGCTCGTCGATATTGGTAACTTTTCAGCCGCGACGGCCGCTTCCGCAATCGTCGTCGCAGGGCGCGATTTGTGCGATGTTACTCACGTCGCGACATCGGAGTGGATCACAACTTTACATATTCAACTCCCGCCGGTACGCGCGGGCACAACGCGCACTGTCACAGTGCTGCCGCACCCCAGCGCCGCGACCGCGGTGTCGTTCGAATACGAGTATCGGCCCGCATGCGACTACGCATCGTTTTGCGCAGCATACGGTATGAAGGATGCATCGACCCGACTTACTCGGCTCGGCGAGACCTTAGAGTGCCGTTACGAGTTCTGCATCGATCCTGTGCATGATCCCTCGCCCAAGGTGGTACACGTTGACATCCGCGATGGACCAAGGACAGGAGGGACTGCCGTGAAGCTCACTGTGCAGGATCTGGCGGCGGGTGACAAGGGTGATGTCGTGGTCTTCTTTGGGAGAGAACTTGCGCTGATCGAGGCGTTCGAACTGCTCGCCAACGGCTTGGTTGAGATCGCGGTGCGCACACCCAAGATGCTCGAGGCGGGCGAGGTCACGGGCACTGTCTCGTCTCTCGTAAGCTCTGCCAAAGGAGCGCCGTTCGCCTTCAAGTACCACTCACCAGCAATCGGCGCGCCTGAGATCCTTCACGTGACGCCTTCGGAGTGCATTGAAGGAGAGGAGGTCTTCTCCCATGTGACACTGAGCAACATCGACCCCAAGGCCCCGAGCGCCTTTTCGCTGTCTCCTCAGTCGACAGCGCCGATCGAGGTCGTCGCCACCTGGGCATCCACCAAGTTGACTTTCCGGCACAATTGCGCGGGTGCAGCGGGCGACACCGCAACAACAACCATCAGCGTGGCATCTGGCGGCCAAGTGGCTGTCCAAACCGCAGTTGTGGCGCGCGAAATGAGCATTACTTCGGTCTTCCCAACAGTAAGCTACCTCGGGGCTGGAGTCACCGTCCGCGCTAAGGTCTCCGGACTTTCGCAGCCGCTGGCGGCATCATTCGTGGCTGAACTCATCGATGGTTCTGCTACGATGCAAGCGCAGACCGCAGATGTTTGTGTTGACACGCGTGCTGACGGTGGAGATGTCTCTTTGTCAATCGTGCTCTCTGCGCCGTTGACTGCTGGGGACATGGTAGTCAATCTTGTGGCGACTCTGGAGGGTGGCACACAGCTTTCGAGCAGCTTCGAATTCCATTTTGAGGCTGTGGATCAGAAGGTCCTGAAAGCCGCGCCTCTGCACGGATCTTCACTTGGTGGAACCTCAATCGTGATGTGGCTCGAGGGATTCCCGACCGTCTCTGAGCCTTCCGAAATGGTGGTTTTGTTCGGCTCCCTTAAGGGTCTCGTGAATCCATCTCGAATCCGCATGTCCACTGCGGAGCTCACCGTCATCGATGTTGTGGCACCGCCTGGCACAACCGGCGAGGTTGTCCTTTACGTTTCGCGCACCGACGCAACCGATTTCTTCGGCACAGCTTTCAAGTCTGCATACACGTATGAGACCCCAGTGGCTGAGCTCGATATTTCCTCCGGCTCTGTCGAAGGCGGCACAATCATCCGTGTGCGCGCGTACGGTATTCCGTTGTTCGATTTGGTTGAGTCGACCGGCATTGTAAACGTAGAATTTGTTGTGGGCGACGACACCGCGTACGGCAGGGTGGTCGAGATTGTTTCCAAGGACGAGACATCCATCACCGCAGATGTCGAGGTACCACCAGCGCCGGGCGGGTTGCCCGGCGCTGGGCAGATGCTGCTTACCTCGCCGCTCTTCACTACAAGTGCTGCCGCACCGTTCACGTATTACACAAAACCAGTGCTTGAGTTCCTGCACCCGAACTCTGGCCGAGAAACGGGGGGCATCACTGTGCGTCTTTCAGTTGTGGGGTTCCCCGAAACGCCTTCGGTGACAGGCGCGGCGGTGGATTTCGGCGGCGTTGAGGGTGTTGTCTTGAACGTTGTCATGTCCAACAGCTACGCGACAGACCTCATGATCGGCGTGCCGGACCTTTCCTCGCTTCCCGTCGGTTTCGTGCGCTGCAAGCTTATCCCGCTCAACGTCGCGTCTGAGACTGAGCGCCGAGAGCGCTCTGTCTCGTTCGACTTCCTGACGGTCCGCGCCTTCCCGGCGGTGACGCTCGACGCACCGCTCCGTGCTGCCACTCCCGAAGTGCGCACACTGCGTGTCGACCACGCTCACCAGGTCCTGGCTCCCACGGAAGTCTCGCTGCGTGTAGGAGATCTGCCCTTGGATGTGGCGCGCGTGCGCGACCTCGGTGGCGGGGCCGTTGCGATCGATGTGGCCGTCCCCATCCTGGCCGCGGGCGACGCTGTCGGCGTGTTGGGATACGGCCCGGACGTAGTATTCTTCCCGGCGAAGGTTCTGGGGCGTGAGCGCCCCGTAATTGTGCAGATGGGTGGGGCAGGGCCAACCGTGGGTGGCGAAGTGGTGACAGTGCTGGTGCACAATCTGCCGCTCGTCAACTCCCCTCAGGGTGTCGCAGTCAGCTTTGAGAGTGAAGCGGCCCACGTAACGCGGGTCGCACCAGGCTACAACTACACGCTTCTCGACATTGTGACACCTGCGTACGCCGGTGCTCTGAATGGTGGTGCTGCCGATGTGCGCGTGCATGGATATATTCGCCACGCAGAGCAATACACGTTTGAGTTCACGTATCGTTACGTGGCGGTGCAGACAAATGAGGTGGTGCTCGATGAGACAAGCACTCAGCTCATGGTGCATTTCGCTAACGATGTGGTCCACCCGGCGCCGTCAGATGCTGCATGTGCGCCGTTCTTTGACTCAACTACTGCTGGTCGGCTTGGTTCGGATGCGCAGTGTGTGTGGGACCAGGCGCGGACGCTGTTGGTGCAGCTTGGAGACTCCTCGGAGCTACGTAAGGTCGACGACGGTGTGTTAGTCGGGTTCAAGACTCCACAGGCCGCTGCAATGCCCAACAGTGTTTCATACGACGTTCCCTTCCGCGTTACGCAAGGAGTTGCCTTCCCGCCGCGCGGTGTGCTCTCGGGCCCGACTGAGATTGGTCCGTGTGACTCTGCGACGTTGTCGCTCGCCGTCGAGGGCAGTACGGGTCTTGTGTACGAGTGGAGCTGCGTTGGCACGTCGCCGCGCGACAACGCGGCTGCGGCGGCTCTCTCGGAGAAGCTTTCGGGTGCTACGGGCTCCACATTGCAAATCAAGGCTGCAGATTTACTCATGGACAAAGACTATACGGTACAAGTGACGGCGACGCAGATTAGGATGGAGGGAGTGGCCACTGTGCGCGGTGCGAGCACAACATTCCTGCATACGCTCCGCGTTCTCGCCGATCCGGTCCCAGAGCTCCTAGTCGAACACCTGAGCACTTACTACGGGCGCAGCGATATTACGCTGCGAGCGCGGGGTTCAGCTTCGCGCTGTTTTACTGCTGCGCGCGAAGCTGCATGTGCAATTGAGGGCGACACTGCAGTGCTCTATCGATGGTTCGAGGCAGACAGTTTCGGCCACCGAGGCGTGCAGATTGGTTCGGGTGTGCAGCTTCTCGTTGAGGCTCCTGCGCCTGGTCAGTACGCCTTTGTTGCTGAGGCACACACAGCGGGATACCCAGGCGCTGTTGCAAGCTCGCTGGTTCGCTTCACGGTTGCCACGCTGCCGCTCGTGGCCGCGATCGCCGGCGGGGATCGCGACGTGCAGGTTGCGGACGAGCTTGTGCTCTCCGCCGCCCCATCGTTCGACCCGGTCAGCGGCGACACGGAGCTCATGTACCAGTGGGAGTGCTCGACGCACGCAGGCGGTTGCCTGCTGGCAGATGGCAGTCTACTCCCACCGAGTGACGCGGGAGAGCTCGTGCTCCCCGGCGGCGCGCTGCTCGCCGGAACGGAGTACAAGTTTACTCTGACGGTCGGTGCCCCCGACAACCGTCTGTCCACGGCCGAGGCAGTGGTCGTGGCCCGCAACAGTGGTGTGACAGCTGCGCCCGTCGAGCGCGTGCTCAGCCGCGTGGAAGACGGCCGCAACGGGAACGTGGTCAACGCCGACGAGACGCTGTTGCTGCGCACGAGCGCGCCCCATGGGATCTTCCAGTGGGCCGTGTCGGACGCGAGCCTCTCGCTGCTGGACGAAGGCGCATTCCCCCTCGGGTCCATCGGCCCGCGCTTCAGCGTGGCTCCGAACACTCTCACAGGTGGCCGTGCCTACACTGTCTCGGTAGAGCCCGAAGCCGGTGGGTTCGCTATGTACCACGTGACCATGAACGCTGCGCCCTCGCGGGGGCGCTGCACGGTTGCACGCGAGGACGGTTTGGACCAGAACGGTGTGTTCCTGCGAGACCTCTACCGCGTGGCGTGCGAGGGCTTCTCGGATCCTGACGGTGTCGCGAGCTTCGAGATTGGAATGGACGTCGACGGCGTTGATTTCTTCTTCACGCCCTCTGTCGCCGGTCAAGCCACACTATATCCTCCGGAAGGGATCTCTTTGATCAAGGTCAGGGTCACGGATCGCCATGGCTCGGCACGCATCGTTGAGACGCAGTCGGTCACGGTGGAAGCGCCCGTGTCTCAAACTGAGCGGGTCGGCCTGGCGCTGAGCCGTCTCATTGAGGTCTCAGACACCGGTGATGAAGGTGCAACGCTTCAGCTTCTCGCGGCGCTTCGTGGAGAGCAGGACGCGTCTGTACGTGCCAAGATGGCCGCGGCGCTACACAGCCTTACAGCACAGCTTGCGTTGACGCCCGCGACTGCGCGTCGTGTCATGCAGGCAGCGCTGCTCGTCGCTGATGCAGAGATGGCGCTAGAACCGCTGCAGGCCCTTGGTGACGTGATTGAGCGTATCGCCACATTCGATCTGCTTGGGAGCTCAGGCAAGTCACCGGCAGAGCAGGCGGTGTCGCTCGCCGACCTTGTCGTGCGCTCAGCCGCGCGCCTTGCAGACGATGAAAATTCGCCGCGCAACGTGACTTCGCCCGACTCGGTGGCGCTCGCCACAGCGCTTGAGGCTCTCCTGGAAACCGCTCTCAAGGCTCACCTCCTCGGGCGCGGCGCCGAAGTGCGCGTCTCGCACGAGGGTGTCGAGGCATACGGCGTCACGCGCCCTGCGTTGGCGATACTGGGGAACGCCGTGCAGATGCCGGACGTGGCCGAGCGCGTGTCGCTCACCCTCCCCGTAGAGATGTCGTCCGTGCCGGGCATGGAAGACGCGTTGCTGGACGTGGAACTAGCGCTCGTGCGGCGCGCAGTAGCTGACAGTGCGGATGGGACGATTCTCTCGGGCGCCGTAACTGCTACTGTGTCGCACACCAACGACATTGCCCCAGAGCTGCTGGAGGGTTTGCCTGGAGAAGTGCTCGTAACTGTTCCCATCAGCACGGTGGGGATGCAGTCGGGCCTTGAGGCCGGTGTTTACGCAGGAAGCGCGATTCAGTGTGTGCACTGGATCGGCGCTGATGCTGAATCGCCGCTTCAGCCTGGTCCGTGGAGCAGCAGTGGGTGCCGTGTTGCCGCTGTTGAGCCCGTTCTCGACGCTGCTGGGGAACCTCAGGGTCTAGGCACGGTAACGTGCGCCTGCACACACCTCACGACTTTTGCTGTGCGGCTGAACAGCGATCCGGTCCGTTTCGTCGCCCCGACGCCTGCGTGGGGCGACGTATTCCAGGTCGAGTCAGGCAATGCCATCGCCTTTGATGTTGCCGCTACCACCTTCGGTGATGGGACAACCTCGGTCGTGCTCGGGGGTGTGAGTGGCGCTGCGCTATTGTCATATGAGGCGCCGGAGCTTTCTCCCGGCGCCAATGGCACGTACGTGTTCTCGTGGGTGCCGCGCGACCCAGGCGACTTCACGATCGAGCTCACGCTCTTGTGGACCGCGGCCGACGGGACGGAGTACCGGGTCGAGACGCGCGCCGTTCGCGCGCGCGTGCTCTTCTGCGAGCACTTCCTGCAGGCAGGAGAGACGCTGCGGGACGTTGCGGCCGCTTACTCGCTCTCGTGGCAAGCTCTCTTTGTGCTCAATCCCGAGATCGCAAACCCGCGGGTGGTTCGAGCTGTCGAAGCCTCGCGCACCTGGCAGTGCGGAGCGCAGGGCTGCGCCATGCTCGGGCCGCTTTCGGGGGCAAGAGTGCGCATCGGTCGCGTGCTCACGCTGGAGGCAGGCCAGCACATCCACGACGTTGTTGAGAGCCTCGGCGCAACCTACACCCAGCTGGCACGGCATAACATCCGTCGTATTGAGTCGCTCGCGGGACTTCCCGCCTCGTCGCCAGCCGTCGTATTCGACATCGAGAATCGACACAACTCGTCCGGGGCGGAGGTTCCGTACACCGGCGAGTCGATGTGCATCGTCTCGCCGCTTTCGGATTCGTGTTTTGCGTAGTCGACGCGCCAGCGTGGTTTGAGCTCGTGCTCTTGAGAGCACGCACGATTCCGAATATTCAGAACCGCACCCAATGTGTATGCACCACGACTAGAGAATGATAGGGTGTGTTGTGACATTGATGTGTGCTTAGAGACACAAGCATGTGCGATGTCAAAAATCCAACGATCAATACAAACGATATTTGTAGACGTACGCCTTCGCGCCCGTCGTAGTAGGCGCTTGACTGGTCAACCGTTTTTCTCTCGATTCCCCATGTGCTCTGCCTGGGGTTCCCCAATCAGAGGGCCGGTCAATTCATTACTGTTAAACTCAGAGACAGCCAAGAGGCTGGGCGACCACAAGCGTGTGCTTGTGGTGAGTCACAGAAAAGATGGATGAATCCCACGAGCCAAGTGAAGAGGCACTCGTGGAATCACTTCCACGAATGTGGAGACGGTGCACATGAAGCTCAAGATCTAATGTAGATCTCAAGTAACTTTGTTGCACTATGTTTTTCAGTTCACGGGCCATTTTCACTCTGTAACACTGGGCGTTGGTGCCCTGGATCTTTTTTTATTATTTGTTGTCACGAAACATCAATTTTTTAAATCTTGAAAAGCAAACCACGACCCTGACTTAGTACAAAAAGATTTTAAACAAAAGATGTTTTTCACTTGCGCAGACTGTGAATGAGCAGCACCTAATGTGTAAGTGCAGCAAAGTCACATGAGATCTACATTAGATCTTGAGCTTCATGTGCACCGTCTCCACATTCGTGGAAGTGATTCCACGAGTGCCTCTTCACTTGGCTCGTGGGATTCATCCATCTTTTCTGTGACTCACCACAAGCACACGCTTGTGGTCGCCCAGCCTCTTGGCTGTCTCTGAAAAACAGGCACGGCTGAGCCGCAAATACTTTAATAATTCCTTCAATGCACTCTCAATCTCGAAACGCAACCACGTAGATAGGGGAGGGCAGTCAGAGAAACACCTGACACTGAACTCAATACAGACATATCTGTAACTGACTCTGGGGACCCGAGACCCATGAGGCCTTGATCCACCAGACAGATCAGTGGCGGGGTTTGGAGCCGTAGAGCACCAGGGCCCCTTCCATCGGCGGCGGCGCGCTCGGAGGCGACGACGTGGTGGGGATCACGACAGGGAAGTTGGCTGGCTGCGGCTCTGTCGCCGAGTTCCGCGCGCGGCTCTCGCGCGGGGGCGGCGCCAGAGTGTTCTGCGGCTCAGACGCTGGGAGCGCGATGAATGGCCGCGCGGCCGCCGGCGGCCCAGCAGCTCCGAGCGCCACAGCGGTGGCAGCCGCGGACCCGTCTCGCGCGAGCGCCGATAGCGAGGGGGTTGCGAAGGGCAAGACGGCGCGCTCGACCACCGTCCTGAGGTCGTTGTCTTCAAAGTCTCCCGCGCGCAGGCGCATGCGGTAGTAGGAGCCCGGGAGGATGTTGTAGATGCGGACCACGTTCTCGGTGCCAGCGTACACCATCGTGTAGTCGTGCGCTTCGGACCCGTCGCCTGCGACCACAAGCTCGAGGTCGAGGATGTTGGCGGCAAAGTGCTTCTGGTGCAGCCACTCAAACACGCCGAACATCTGGCCGTCGCCCGCAGCCTGCAGATCCTTCAAAAACAGCGGGCCAGACACCGCACCGATTCCTGCCCCTTGTCCCGTAAGTAGCGCCGGCCGCGGTGGCGCGGGAAGAGCAGGAGCCGCAGGCACCATGGGTGGGATCATGATGGCAGGAACACCCATTTGAGCCATTTGTGTCGCAGCAGATGCGGTCCTGGAAGGAGCCAGCGGGGCGACATTGATCCGCGTGTCGGCCGGCCGCTGCGCGGGCGTGTGCACGCCCTTTGCAACGCCCTTCTTCTGAACCTCTTCCCGCGACGGCAGCTCAATCACACCGACAGTGTTGAGTATCCCCCTTCCGGCACCTCCGCCGTAGGCCGAGACACGCACACGGATAGACGAACTCGGGGGAAGGTTGTAGAGCGAGACCACGCTCTCGGGCCCGAGGTACTGCTGCATCCAACTGCGCCCGTCAAGCGAGGTCTCCACCTTGTGTTCAGCGGGGGGCTCGTTGTGGCCGTCCGAGTGTCCCGGAACAGGCCACGTGATTTGCGCGCGGAGGTCGTTCGTTCCTGCGGGTGCTATGATCTTCTGTGCCTTGGCCTCAAAAAAGTCGTGCGGCTGTGGGGGGTTGTGCGGGCACATGAAAATTGCCATGATATCCCAAACCAGCCAGACGGTGTAGCTCGTGGCCATGAAGGCTAGAGGAATGGTCCAGTAATACTCCCATGCAAACACAAACAGCGGAAAATCAAGCTTGACGAAGATGAGAATTTCAAGCACAGCGAAAGTCAGCGAGTCGATGATACCGACAGCCGCAAGGCGCCGCTCAGCAATTGGATTCATGCGCTTGTTCGCTGTAGCCGCATTGTAGATGGCGCTGAAGAATATCAAGAAAATGCTGAGGTGGAGTGGGATCATGCTCAACAGCCAGCTGAAGGTGGTGATGCGCGCCGCGCGCAGCCACAACAACACCATCGCGACGATGACCAACACGGCAAGAACCCCTTGCATGATGAGATCACTCGTGGGGAAAATTTTGCGGCGAAGGTGTCGGGCGTGACCACCAGGGTGCGTGGAGTAGATCTCGAACGCCGACCAGATGAAATAGAGGATGATCCCCCCAAACATCGGCGAAAGAATGATCGGCATGAAGTTCGGATTCGGGGCAACAACATCGCAACAAGCAGGACGAGCGAGGTAGAAAAACAACAGAAGGGCAGAAGTCGCCACGAAAATATTGCCAAACAGTGCAAGTGACACCAAGCCTGCGCGATTACCGAAAATGTAGTGTGTTGCCATGCGCCCGATTGCCAGTGTCGAAAACTGCATTCACCAAAAGGGTTTAAGCATTCTTGCACCGAACATGCAGTTATAAATTCAGGCACACACTGTATAGATGCACCGTAACGGCAGCACAGGACTCACCATCATGCCGATCAGTTCAAGGAGATGCAACGCGAAGAGGACGCCAAACGGAGCGAGGGCATAGAGGTAGCCTTGCACAGTGAACGCCGCCTGAAGTTCCGCCTGCGAGTTGCGCACCCTTCAGCAACTTGCACCGGGTCTACAACATTGGATACGTTACATAGGTGACATGTCCATCTCAGGGGCAGCCTGAAACGCGCAACGTATTCCTCTGGGCAAGGAAGAAGAGCAACACTCACTATAGGTACGTAGCTCTTGTTCACATCGATGAACGAAACTTGTACGGAACCCGTGTAGACAAGCACGAGTGCCATCATGGTGACTAGCAGCACATGCACAATCCAAAGCAGCAGTGTGTCGCCCCATGACTGGTTGGTCAGGCGCACTAGCCTTGCAAGACGCGCTTCCTCAGCCAGTGTTGCTGCGTCCTTTGTGCACACAGCCATCTCACACGACGCCATGCCCTGCTGCGGAACCGTATTGTTGCTTGGGCGCAGGTCAAGCGTCACTGTGCTTTGAATCGGGCCGGTGAGCATTGCCAACACTGCGTCTCTGTCCAAACCCGAAACGGGCCGCCCGTTGACGGCAACCAACGCGTCGCCCAGCGCCAGCTTGCCACTGCGATGCGCGGGACCTCCCTCGACGAGGTGCGAGACGGTCAACGCCCCCGACTGCGCGTCTTCGTCCC
>ENA-UOXV01001687-UOXV01001687.1-marine-metagenome-genome-assembly--contig:-NODE-1687-length-30249-cov-7.388885_pt1 | contig 30249 bp, 27 predicted proteins | sample MGYA00238165_ERZ766961 | MGnify/ENA primary metagenome ERZ766961 (study PRJEB28924, sample SAMN03173240) | marine metagenome | biome: Marine; feature: Water; material: Subsurface seawater | place: North... | reverse complement strand
AAAATTATGGAATTACAGAGGATATTTTTCAGTCTATAATGCATATGATTTCACAATATTTAAGATTAAAAAATTCAAAAAATTTAAAAGAAATTCTTTAATATTTTACAATGAAGCCTTTGGTTGTTTATTTAGCATATGAACCATTAGGAAAAAAGTATTTAGAAAATTTCTTAGATTTTTATATAAAATTTGATAGTGGGTTTGACCACGATCTTATAATTTGCTTTAAACAATTTAAAAAAAAAAAAATAGATGAATGGAAAAAAATTTTAGTTAATAGATCTATTGATTTTATTGAATTTAATGATGATTTTGAAAAAAATGATTTTGATATCGGAAGTTATTTTAGAGTAGCTAAAAAATACTCTGATAGACTTATTCTTTTTTTAAATACTTATACGATACCTGTTACAAAAAATTGGTTAAAGATTTATATAAATCATTATGAAGAAAAAAGTATAATTGGAGCTACAGCGTCTATGGCTAGTTTACCTAGCCAATTTTTTAATTTTTTTTATGATCAACATACTAAATTTCAACAAATAAAATGGGGATTTAAGCATTTGATACAAGTTCAGTTATTTCCAAATCCTCACATTAGAACGACAGCTTTTTTCTTACACGCTAAAGATCTTTTATCTCTAAAATATGATAGTAAAAAATTTACAAAAAAAATAGAAACAAATTATTTTGAGGCTGGTAGAAAAGGTATATCAAATCAACTTATCAAAAAAGGATTTAAGTTAATTATTGTTAATTCAGATAACAACGGATTTGACATAGATACTTGGAAAAAAAGTGAAACATTTTGTTTAGGTGGGCAATCAAAATTAATTTTTAAAGATAACAGAACTGAAGAATATGAAAATGCAAACTATTATGAAAAAAGGAAGAGAACAAAATTTTGCTGGGGAGATATTTAATCAATTTCTGCACGATAAAATGATTTTCTATTGAATAATGAATTAATAAAACCTAAAAAAAATAATCTATAAATTTCACTTTTTCTACCATCTCTAGTAATAAAAAAATATATAAATTTCAAAAAATTCGAAATTGCAAAAGGCAATGATTTATTCAAAGCATGAATATATCCAAAATGTTTTTTATAATAATAAAAACCCGACCAAGCATTATGCCAAGATTTCTCGCACTTCATTTCAAATGCAAACTTTTCATCTGCAGATTTTCCATCAAGATGGTGTGATTTTGCATTAAAATCAATTAAAATCTTCTTTTTTGATAAATATATTCTTCTTTGCAATTCTCTTTCATCATATTCTATAAAAATTTTCTCGTCAAAACCTCCTATATCCATAAATATTTTTTTATTCATTAAAAAAATATTTCCATTTACCCAATTTACTTCCATTATATTTTTTGAGTTTTTAAGTAATTTTTTATTATCAAAATTACCATAGGCAGAAAATTCTTTAGAATTTTTATTTAAGAGTGTTAGTGGGGTAACCATAGCAATATCATTGTAATTTTCTACTGTTTCTACCAATTTTTCTAAACAACCTTCTTCGGGAAAAGTATCTGGATTCATTGCAATAAAATAATCTGTATTTACTTTCTCTACACCTCTATTCAGTGCATAACCAAACCCGGAATCATACCCAATATTTATACACTTGAGGTTATTATATTTTTTTTTTAACTTAAGTGTGAAATCTAAATCATTGGAATTTTCTATGAGGATAATATTGAATTTCTTATTAATATTATCTAAGCATTTTTCAATGATATGATGACTTTTAAAAGTCACAATTAATATAGTAACTTTTTCATTAATATTATTAATACTGCTCATAATTTTTTTGGTAATTAAATTAATTTTTTATAGTCTTGATACCATCTGATTGTTTTATCAACACTATTATAAAAATTAGAAAATTTTTTAAAATTTGTAATGTTTTTAAGTTTTTTATTTTCTCCGTGAGTTTTTATTGCTTCAATTTTATTTTGTTTAATTTTTTTTATATTAAAAAAATTGGTTTTTTTACAAAGATAATCAATTAAATTTTTGATATAAATAGGTCTGCTACTACATATATTAATTATTGTATTTTTTTTAAAATTTTTCGTTAATAATTTCTCTAAATTTTTTACAACATCATCAATATAAGTAAAATCTCTCCAGTGTTTTCCACTATTATTTAAATAAAAAACTTTTTTATCTTGAGCTGTTTTTAGAAATTTTAATATTAACATATCTGGTCTACCCCATTCTCCAAAAACGGTAAAAAATCTTAGACCAATATATTTTGTAGAGATATTAGAATTTATATGAATATATTCTTCGTTCATCTTTTTACTTAATCCGTATATATTTTTTGGAATAAGTTTTGACTTTTCATTTACTGGAAATTTATTTTCATCACCATAAACAGAACTGGAAGATGCATAAAAAAATTTTTTGATATTGTAGTGTTTTGATACATCAATCAGGTTATGAAATCCCATAATATTACTCTCTATAAATTTTTCTGGATGAGAAAATACATATCTAACACCTGCCTGAGCCGCAAAATGAAAGACAACATCAATTTTGTGTTTGTTAAAAAAGGAAATTAATTTTTTTTTTTGATTTAAGTCAACTTTATAAAAATTAAAGTTTTTATATTTTTTAAGCCTTTTCAACCTTTCATTCTTAAGCTTTAAAGAATAATACGTGTTAAGATTATCAATGCCAAAAATTTTAAAATTTTTATTTAAAAGAATTTTATGTGTTAATGAATAACCAATGAAACCTGCACATCCGGTAACTAATATATTCATGTATGTATTTATTATTTATCGTGTTAAAGTAAAAATATGTGTGGTTTTATAGGTTTTATTTCAGATATCAATGATAAACGAGTAGCTCAATACGAAGAAAAATTCAACCACTACTTAATTGAACTTAATAATAGAGGACCTGACTACAAAGAAACAAAGAAAATTATTTTAAAAAATAAAATAATTCATGTTGGATTTTCAAGATTAGCGATCCAGGATTTAAATCCAAAATCAAATAAAATATTTTTCAATCAAGACGCTTTGCTTTTATTTAATGGGGAAATTTACAACCATAAAACTTTGAAAGAAAAATACTTAAACTTAGAGCAACTTTCTACCAGTACAGATACAGAAGTGTTATTCAACCTATTATTAAAAAAAGGAACCAAAATAGTAAATGAAATAAGTGGAATATTTTCATTTATATTTTTTGATCTAAAAAAAAATACATTAGAATGTGTAAGAGACTTCACGGGGACTAAGCCTTTGTACTATTTAATGCAAAATAATAACTTTTTCTTTTCATCAGAAGCTTGGTTTCTTTATTCTTTAACTGAAAAAAAAATTAATAAAAAAAGTCTAAATTTTTTTTTAAATTTTGGATTTACACCTGAAGAAAATACCTTAATTGATGAGGTTAAAAAAATTAAGCCTAGAAATATTCTTAAATTAAATTATGAAAATTTTAAATCTGAAAAAAGAGATTACTTTAATATAAATGAAAATAAAAATTCAGAATTTATATCAGAAGATGAACTTAATAATTCTTTAGAAGATATAATAAAAAATAATCTTATAACTGATACTAAAATTGGCACCTTTTTATCAGGTGGTCTAGACTCTTCAATAGTTACAGCTATAGCAAAAAAATATAATAATAAAATTGAAGGATTTACAACTGTTTTTTTACCTGAAAAAAAATATGAGAAATTTAATCAAGATTATATATATGCTAAAAAATTATCTGATGACTTAAATATAAAGCTTAATGTAAATTTTATTGATAATATTTCCTCTACACTAGATGATTTTTATAAAATAACAAACTATCTAGATGAACCTGTTTCTAATTTAAATTTTTTAAATACTTATTGGCAATCTAAACATGCAAGGTCACTAGGTTTTAAAGTTATACTTACAGGTGACGGATCAGATGAATTATTTTGTGGTTACGATAGATATAACAGAATTTTTTTGTCAAATTTTTTGAAATTTTTAAATAAATATAACCAAAAAATTTGTAAATATAATTCAATTAGAAAGGAAAAAATTCCATTATTTTTTTATTCAATATTTAATAATACTAATTTAGCTAATTTACTTAATGAAAATAAATTTGATGAAAATTTTGGTGAAAAGGATTTATTAGATGATGTTAATTTTGATTCAAATGTTGATTATATAAATTATTTTGATTTTAAATATTGGCTTACAAATGAGAGTAATTATAAATTAGATAAATGTACTATGATAAACTCTGTTGAAGCAAGAGTTCCTTTTCAAGATAAATCTTTAATAAAAAAATTGTTTTTTATTAAAAATTCTAAAAAATTCAGTTTCTTTAATAGAAAATTTTTATTAAAAAAAAATAAAATTGTTCCAAAGTATATTCAAAATAGAAAAAAAACTGGATGGTTTACACCAGATAGAATATTTCTAGATACAAATTTAAAAAAAATAAGAAAAGATATTTTTCAAAACAATAAAATTAAAAATCAAGGAATATTTAATGAAGAGAATTTAGAACATTTTTTAAATTCATATGACGTTAAAGGTTATTTGATTAAAAAAGAGGTAACAACAATAATATTATTTCAAATTTGGTATAATAAAATAATATCTTTAAAATAAATGACAATAATTCTAGGAAAACCAAAAAATAATAATGAAAATTTAAAAGAAATAATAAAAAATATTTCAATCAGTGAAAAATATTTAATTAAAAATCTCGAATTTAGAGATGAAATTATTTCAGAAATTAAAAAAGATATGTTTGTTCTCGACATCGGAAAATCAATGAGAGAAAAATACAATGAAATATCATGTGAAGAAAAAAAAACACTAGATATAAATTTATTTGATGATTATCCAGATTATCAGTGTGATTTGTCAGATGAAAATTTGATTAATAACCCTAAATTATCTCAAAAGTTTGATACTGTAATTTGTTTAGCAGTTTTGGAACATGTATATAATCCATTTATAGCTATTAAAAACATCAGATCTATGATGAAAAAAAATGGAACATTTTACGGGTATGTACCATTTCTTTATCATTACCATGCACCAAGTAATTTAGAATTTCAAGATTACTATAGATTTACAAAGGATGGTTTGACATATCTCCTAAGAGATTTCAGTGAAGTAAAGTTATATCCTGTTAGAGGAAGAGTATCATCATCCATGCATATTTTAATGGGATCTATATGGAAAAGATTTTTTGAAAAATTTGGTTTGAATAGCTTTGTTGATAAATTTGCCTCTTCAAAAAAAAATATATCTCAATGTAGTGGATATAATTTTATTGCTAAGTTTTAAATTATGAATTTAATTGAAAGATTAGAATGTCCATTTTGTAAAAATAATGATTTTAAAACACTATATAAAATAAAATATTGTGATGAAAAATTAAGAAAGTTTATATCAGAATATTATAAATCAAACTTTTTAACTAAAATACTTGAAAATTGTATTTATGAAATATGTGAATGTTTTAATTGTAGCGGTCTGTTTCAAAAATATGAACCAGATGAAAGACTCTCTGATTTTCTTTATGATAAAATAATATCTCCAGAAAATAGTTTTGAAAAAAAAAATGACTACCTTGAAAAAAATAGAAATAAATTGAAACAAGATCTATTAATGATAACAAGTATGCCATTTAAAAATAAAGATAGTATTAAAATTCTTGAATTTGGTTCTGGATGGGGTTATTGGTCTAAATTTATGAAATCTCAATCGTTAAATATAACAACTTGTGAATTCTCAGACTCAAGACACAAACATCTATTAAAAAATAATATTAATAACATAAAATATATAGATGAAATCAAAGATAAATTTGATTTTATATATTCAGAAGAAGTGCTAGAGCATGTAAGTTCGCCTTTAAGTATTTTAAATAAATTAACGAAATTATTAAAAACAAATGGCTACATGTTCCATAGATTTCCTTCTTCTTATAATTTTAAAAAAAAATTAAACACTAAATATACTCCAGGTAAGGATTGTGCTCACCCACTAGAGCATTTAAATATTTTTAACAAAAAATCTTTTTTGGAAATGTGTAAAATTAATAATTTAGAAATCTGTAATTCATTAAAATTTAAAAACCAGAGTTTATTTTCAAAAATTAAAATTATTAAAAATAATTTCTCATTTAATAATATTTTACTAGAAAATAAAAACTATATTTAAAATTTTTTTTTTAACATTTCCTTAACCTTAACAAATTTATACTTTCCAATTTTTTTTAATAATAGTTTGTTGGATAATACTAATTTTTCTTCCTTACCCAAGGAATGTTTTATATTAAATCTATAATTATAATTTAAATAATTTAGCAAACTATAAACATGAGTAGTCTCGGAATTTGAAATATTTATAGTTCCTGTTATTTTTTTTTTTATTATTTTTACAATTATTTTGGCAACATCATCGACATAAATAAAATCCCTTTTAATATTTGAATTTCCAAAATTAAAATTTTTGTTTTTTTTTCCAATTTCTGTTATTTTTTTTAATAAAAAATTTGTCGACTGTTTTTCAGAGGTTAAACTAGATATTCTGCCAATACATAAATCAAAAAAATTTTTATTTTTTAACAATAAGTTTTCTGCTAAAATTTTAGTTTTTCCATACTGGGAAATTCCTTTTTTCACAGATGCCTCACTTATCTTATTTTTATTAAATGAATAAACGTGAGAACTAGAGGAAAAAAATATATATACTTTTTTTTTCTGATATTTTTTGATAGCAGTGATCAAATTTTTTGTACCAATGAAATTTATCTGTTTTGCTAATTTATAGTTTTTTTTTGCCTTTTTTATTGGAACTAAGGCTGCTAAATGAATTATTATTTGAAATTGATTTTTTTTAATCCAATTATTAATCTTTTTAATATTTAAAATATTTTCATTATAAGAATGAATTTGATAGTTAGAGTTTTTTTTTAAATAACCAATTAAGCTTCTTCCTAAAATTCCTGAAGATCCTGTTATGCCAATTTTAATCAATTTAAAAATTTAATAATTCGTTAGACAAATGTTCCAATGTTTTAGGTTTTATATCCTTTGTATGAAGACCAATAAAAAAACCTGCTTTATCAATATAATCTGCATTGGGAAACTTTTGATTTTTTATTTTCAAATTATAGGCTTTTGATGCTTTTTGATTAAGGAAGTTTCCACTTATTATTGGTCTAGTTTCAATGCCTTTAGTATGTAAATTTTTAATTATTTTTTTTTTGTAGTTTAAAAATTTCCTATTTAATAATAATGGTAACCCAAACCAGGATGGATTTAAATTTTTATCAGGTATTACAAAATAATATTGGTCATTCCATTTTGTGTGACTTTTTAATGAATTAATTATTTTATTCCTATTTTTTTTTCTTATTGTTGAAAAATATTTAAGTCTTTTGAGTTGATTTTGTCCTATAGCAGCGGAGACCTCTAAAGGTCTTAGGTTAAAACCCATATTAATAAAATTAAATTTTTGATTTTTATTCTTTTTTAAATCTCTATCCCATCCATGAGCTCTCATTATTTTTAAAAGTTCATAATCTTTTTTATTATTTGTTACAACCATCCCACCTTCTCCACTAGTTATTTGATGTGAGTAATAAAATGAGAATGTTCCAAATCTTCCATAAGTACCTAAAAATTTTTTCTTATATTTTGTACCCAATGACTCACACGTATCCTCTATGAGTAAAATTTTCTTTTTTTTGAGTATTTTTGTCAAATGGTCAATTTTTAATGATGTGCCTAAAACGTGAACTAATAAAATTGCTTTGGTTTTTTTATTAATTTTAGAATAAATTTCCTCTAATGATGCATTAAAATCTTTTAAATTTACATCAACAAATACTGGTTTTAAACCTGCCTGAATTATTGGCCACAATGAAGTGGACCAACATAATGCAGGTATTATAATTTCATCTCCTAATTCAAATTTATATGAGTACTTTGCAACAAATAATGATAACAAATTTGCAGATGATCCAGAGTTTACCATTACAGCATATTTACAGCCTAAATAAGCAGCAAATCTTTTTTCAAAATTTCTGGTTATTTTAGACATTGTCAATTGTCTTGATTGTATTACTTTTGTTCCAATTTCAATGTCCTCTTTGCTAAATGCATCTTCTAATAAAGGGTAGTATATTTTTTTCTTCATTTTATTGCTTATATGCTTATCATATTAATTTCAAAAAAAATTATTTATATGATTTCTATAATTATTCCAACTTATAATGAAGAAGAAAATATAATTAAATTAATTAATAAAATATTTAATATTTCACTAAAAATAAACATTGTTGTTGTTGATGACTCACCAAAATCCTATCTAAACATAAAAAAAATTAAAAATGTTAAATATATTTATAGAGGAAAAAAATTAGGAAGAGGGTCTGCCGTTTTAATTGGAATGAAGGAAGCTCTAAAAAATCATAAAAATAAAATAATAATAGAGATGGATGCAGATTTTTCTCATAGGCCCGGGGAAATTGCTCCAAATATAAAATATTTTTATAAAGAAAAACTCAATTTTTTAATTGCTAGTAGATATTTGAAGAGAAGTAAAATATTAAACTGGCCTGTTTCAAGACGTATACTCTCAAAATTTTCAAACTTGATGGCTAGAATTCTATTAAATATTCCAATTAAAGATTATACTAATGGTTTTAGATTTTATGATAGAAAAGCTGCAGCGTATATTATTAAAAAATGTTCAAGATCTAAATCACCTGGATTTATTCTATTGTCTGAAATAGCTATGGAACTCTATATTGGTAAATTTAAGATTGATGAAAGACCATCAATTTTTCTTAATAGAACACGGGGAGAAAGTAAAGCGAGCCTATCAGAAATTATCAATTCCTTTTTTGGACTTTTAAGACTTTTTATAAGGTACAAATTAATTTAATGTACAATTATCTGGTATGTATAGTAACTTTTTTTTATTGTTATAACTAAATGGTAAATTTTTAAAATAGAAATTATCTAAATTTATTTTAGTTTTACCAATCGCAATAGAACTATTATTGTAATCTTCTCGCATTAAAACAATGTTTTTTTTTGCTATTTTTTCTATCATTAAATTTTTAATGTTACTATCAAAGTAAGTATTCATTGAGTCATAATAATTTTTTAATGTAGTTTCACTATATCCTGGTATTTTCTGAAATGAATTTAGATAATCTGAGGCAATTAGATAATAATAATGATCAGGGGTTGCATTATAAAAAAATTCAACGGATTTACATTTATTATTAATTTTTTTTAATATTTCAATTAATTTTATATGATGTTCCCAGGTATCTTTTGTAAAATTCATTCCTCTAAATTTTAAAATTGAACTATCATTATAACTTAAAATTTTCTGATTACTGTTTGTAAAATTTCTATTAGAGTTTCCTTTTTCAAAAGGATTTGAAATTATTGCAATAAATAATAAAATTAAGATACTTAAGTATTTATTAAAATCTTTAAAGTTATTTATAAAATAAAATAAAATAACTAATCCTATTATTGGCCCACAAAAAAATCTAAAACTTTCATGCCTAAAAACTAACATAAAATTTAATAAAAGAGAGAAACAAGAAATAAAAATTAAATCTAAATTTATTTTCTTTTCTTGTGCAGTTTTAATTAAAAAGAAGATACAGGATAAATTTATTAAAATTCCAAGAATATAATAACTTTCTGAAAAAATATTTATGGACTCAAATATGTAGTTACTTATGAAGCTTAAAATAAGTAACCAAATATTTGAGTTTAATTCATTAACAAATATGTTTGGTATATTTGAGTGTAATAACCAGTAATCAATTAAATTATTTAAATACAGATAAATTATAAATGCAATTAGAGGCAACAAATAACCAAGTAATATAAGTATAATTTTTTTTATTATATTTTTTAATTTTTGATTTTCAAAAAATAAAATTATTATTGAGAGTAAAATAATTGCAATTGAGAAAATTTTATAACTTTCACTAAATAGAAAACCTAATTGAATAAAAAAACCAAATAAAAATAAAGAAATAGAATTTTTTTTTAAAAAAAGGGATAGAGAAAAAACTGAAGTAAAAAAAATAAAATATGTGTGCCATGGGTAAACTATAAATGGTTGCATGAAAATAATTATGAAAACAAATAAATTGACATAATTACTTGAAAGAAATTTTTCAATTAATTTTGCCAAAAGTATTATTGAAACAGAATAAAATAATGAAGATAAAATTAATATTGAATATACAGAATTATAAATTTTTAAAGATATAGATTGCAATAAAACTGTCAAAAAACCATAATGTACAAAAAAATCCTTATAGGGTTTTTTTCCATTTAATAAATCTTGAGCATTTGAAGATATTAAACCCCAATGAAATCCATCATAAATATACGATCCTTGGTAAATTGAACCTACGAAACTAAAAATTGCAAAACTAAATACAACTAAACTTGATTTCTTTAAGTAAGGAAAGTTTCTCAATCTAACTCTTTGATTTTTAATAAAATTTTGTCAATTTTTTCTTTGTAAAATTTTTTTTTTTTGTCTGGAATTTCAGTATTAGCTAATTTTTCAATTTTTTGATCTAATATATTTATTATAAAAACATCAAATCGATCAGATTTTATTACATTTAATATTTCATTTTTTAAAAATGATATAGAATATTTAATAATTATTAATATCGAAAAAACTGTCAAAAAAAAATAAATAATTATCTTTTTATAATTATGGTTCATAACTAATTTTTTAATTTATTTATTTGTCTAAAAATTTTATTTTTAATTCTATATGAAATTGGAGGATTTGAATAACCTTCATTTGTAATAAAGTCATCTGCAATTGTATCTTGAACAATTATTTTTGGATGTTTTAGAGGAAATTTTATTTTCTGAAAATTTACATTATTCCACTTTTTAGGATTTTTATGAATAGCAAACTTGTCTTCACCCACATTCTTTATTAAATTTTTTGAAGGATAAATTGATAAACGATTATTAATAAAATTAATAAAAGACCATGGTTTATCCCAATCATCATCTATTAAATTAAATCTTCTTTCTAAATATTTATACCAAAATTTAAATGATTTATCGTTTTTGAAAATGTCTTTAAGCCAGTTTTCATTTTTCACCTTTGGCCAATCAAGAATATCTTCATCATAAAATTCTGACCATCTATTTTTCCATGTAGCCCAGCCCCACGAACTTGTAAATTTAGAAAAAAAATAACTATCATTATTTCTCCTTCTGAAGCCTCTATGATTTAGTAAATTCACTCCTGAAATTTGCGCAATTCTTTGATCATTTGAAAATTTTTTGAGTAATACATTGCAAAATTTAAAAAAATCCCTTGATGGCATACAATCGTCTTCTAAAATAATAGCAGTATCATTGTTCTTAAAAACCCAATCCAAGGCATAAGGAAGGTTTCTTTTTTGAGTCAGATTTTTTTTTGGTAATAACAATTTTATATTTACATTTTTTTTTTTATAATTTTTGATTAGATTTCTTGTTTTTTTATGTTCTTCTTTGTGAAATTTATTTTTAATTCCGTCATTAAAAATATAAATATTTTTTTGTCTAAATTTTTTTAATAGAGAAAGTAAAATTTTTGTGTTTTCATACCTTCGATATGTCATTATTAAAATTGGGGTTTGTGTCATTTTTTCAATGAATTTATTGATTTATATAAAACTAAAATAAATTTAAAATACAAAAAGATAAATTCTTTTAATTTTCCTTTAAAGTTTGCATCATACATATTGTCATAAATTTTTAATGTATCAATTTTTTTTTTTATTTGTGTAGTCTTGGCTTTAGTTTTTAGAAACATGATACCTAACATTTCGCGATTTTGTAAAGACTTATTACTTGTTCCTCGATGCCATAATCTATGCTCTCTAATTAATATATCTCCTTGTTCTAACATGATTTTTTTTTTATTTTTTGATAAAAAATATTTTATTAAGAATAACCAATAAGGAATAAATTGCTTATGAGAAAAATTTACCACTTCCATTGGTCCATTTGAAGTATCAATTTTACTAGTGGCAATATTTAATATAATCATTCTCGGATCCCAATTTCCATCAGTATGAAATAATTGGTTTTTACTTTTTGGTAAATTTAAATTTCCACCATATAAAATTTCATAATCTTGTAGCTTATCTCCAGTTAAACTTTCAAAATATTCAGTAAAATTATTAAGTTTTAAGAAATTCATGAACTTTGGGCCATGTTTTCCAGGATTAATATTCAAATTACCAGATCTAAATCCTCCTAAATTTGAAATATTATTACTTTTTAAATTTAAAAATAACTCTTCTTTAAAATGTTCAATTAATTCTTGAAATTCATCATTTTGTTTAAATAAATCTAATTTAATATATCCTTGATTTTCATAAATTGAATTTTCGTTTTTATTAAAATTAAACATCAATAAAATTTAGTATTTTTTTTACTCTTAATTCCCAAGTATAATTTTTAACTTCTATATTAGAATTTTTTGATAAATAATTATAATTAGATTTATTGGCAAAAAAACTTTCAATTTTATTTTTCCATTTTTTTGATGAGTTTTGATTCATTAAAATCGAGTTTTTTTTATTGAGTATATGCTTATATACATTCATTTCTGTGGCCATTACAACTCCTTTGGAAGCCATGTATTCAAATAATTTAAGTGGTGACATATAATTTCCAACCTCTAGATTATTTGATCTAACAAAAACTTTTTTTGAGTAAGGCATTAAATATAAATAATATTTGTTTAATATTTTTGGAATATTTTTATATTCAGCAAATCCTTTGTAACATACATTTTTATATTTTTTAAAATATAACTTAGTAAATTCAGAATTCGAAATATCACCGTATAAATGAAAATTGATTTTATTTGTAATTTTTGCAATTTTTAAAATTAGTTCGATACCTTTGCCTTTAGTAAAGGAACCAGCATATACACAAGTGTTATGAATTCTTTTTTTACTATTAAAATTTTTAAAATTAGACAAATCAACTCCATCATCTAAAATTATACTTCTATTATTAATCTTATAATGATTTTTTAAATTTCTTGAAATATATACAAACATAATCTTTTTAAAATATTTCATTTTTTTTGATAAATTAAAAAAGACTTTAGTAAAACCCTTTAGTTCATGATGAACTTCAAGTAATACATTTTCATAAAACATGCTTAATATTAACGATGAAATTATACTTCTAGAGTAAATTACATGTTTGGATTTATTTTTTTTTATTAGTCTTACTAATTGTAAAGCATGCTTTATTCTACCTAAAAAATTATTTTTATTAATTTTTGTTTCGATAATTTTAAATTTTTTTTTACAATTATATATTTTAAATAAGTGAATATTTTTTTCTTTTCTAAATACATACAAATTAGTGTTAAAACCTAATTTTGAAAAAGCATCACACATTTTCATCACATTTATAGAATAAGCTGACTTTGATGGTAAAAATATTTCTGAAATATAATTTATCTCTTTCACAATCTTTGATTATATATAATTATATGTATTTAAAAATGTTTATTTAAGTTATTATCACAATGTAAATATTTATGAAAAAAACTTTAGATAAATTAAATTATACTTTTGAAAAAGACATTAATTTTCTAAGAGCAATCGCTGTTTTAAGCGTAATACTGTTTCACTCTGGTTTTTATTCAAATGGTTATTTGGGAGTTGATATTTTTTTTGTTATTTCAGGTTATGTAATTACAAAAGTTTTAACTAGAGATTTTGCCAAAAATGAGTTTAGTTTAACAAAATTTTATATAAGAAGAATTAAAAGATTATATCCAGCTTTATTAGTAATGGTAGCAACTAGCTATCTAATTTATTTGTTTTTTGGAATTATTAATATTTCAGATTTTAATGAAATTTCAAAAACAGCAATTACGGGATTATTTGGTTTATCAAACATTTATTTTTTATTCAGAGACCAAAATTATTTTATAGATGATGGTAATAATTTTTTTCTACATTTATGGTCTTTAGGAATTGAAGAACAGTATTATTTTATTTATCCAATTTTTTTATTTTTAGTACTACGAAATTTTAAAAGTATAAAAAGTATAATTGTTATATTTCTTTTTATGTTAATTTTTCTTTTTTTAATTAAAAATACCGATCATAAATTATTTAATAATTTTTTTTCTCCTTTATTTAGATTCAATGAACTTTTCTTAGGATGTTTTGCATTTTTTGTTAAATCAAAAATAAAATTAAATCTCAAGTATCTGAATATCACTTTTATTTTAATACTTTTATTATCTGTTTTTACAAATATATTAAATTTTGAATTACAAACCGAAATTAATATAATTTGTTTTATAACATTTGTAATTTTAATTAGTGAAGATAGAAACAATAATTTTTTTTCAAAAATTATAAAAAGTAAACCTGCATTTTTAATTGGTGATATATCTTACTCGATGTATTTGTGGCATTTACCAATTGTTTATTTTGCACATATGTTTTTTATAAATACTTTTGCAGTATTAATTATTGTATTATTAGGTTCAATAATCTTTGGTTTTTTTTCAAGAAAATATTTAGAAATTCCTATAATTAAAGGTAATTTTAATATGAGGTTAAATAATAAACTTGTAATTACCTGCATCTTCTTTTTTTTAATTTTATTTATTGGAAATATTAAAAATATTTATTTTTTATTAAATACTGCCATTGATAAAACTTTTATTTTATCTAAAAAAATAAATATTTATTATAATTACAGTTATGATAATAAACTTAATTCTAGACTAAAACCAAACTATGCGATTAATGATAATATTTTAGATGATCATTGTTTTCTAGATAGAAATAATTTTATATTATTAAATAATAATTTAAGAAAACAATGCACTAAAATAAGTGATAAAGATAAAAAAAAAATTTTCATTGTTTATGGTGATTGTCATGCTTTACATTTTGCACCAATGGTAAATTCCAGTAAATTTGTAAAAAATATTTCCTTTATTGGAGATATATCTTTATCAACACTTAGCCAGGAATGTCTTATTAAAGATAAATGTAGCAAAAAATTATCAAAAAAAAGAAAACTTTATTACAACGAAAATATAAAAACAATTAATGAATTATCAAAAGAATATCAAGAGGTTATTATTATATCAAAATTTTTAATGTCCGATAAAGTTAACCAAAATATTAAATATGAAAAAAACTTAAAAAAATTTATTAACGATATAAATAAAAATATTAAAATAATTTTTATAAAACAAACACCAACATTTAAAAATAATTTAAATTCTTGTTTTGCAAAAGATAAGTTTTGTTATGGACAAAAAAATCTAATGCTAAAAGAGTATAAAAATATAAATAAAATTATTAACAATATTGCACTTATGCATGATAATGTTAACATTTTAGATCTTAATGAATATATATGTCCAAAAAATAAATGTACGTACTTTGATATAAAAAAAAATTTTATATTCTTTAGAGACAACGATAATATAAGTAACGAATTTTCTAAATATTTATCTAAATTTTTTGAAAAAGAAATGAGTAAATTAATAAATTAATTTTAAAAAAATTTATTAGCCTTTACTATTTTCATTATCTTTTTTGAGGCGTGACCATTACCAAATACAAAATTCCTATTAACTTTAATTCCTTTTCTTAAAAAATAATTAACCCTATTAGAAAGTGATATTTTTCCTAATTTTATTAATTCACCATTATTTTTAAGTACTTCAGGCCTTTCTGTAAAATTTCTTAGTATAAAAATCTTTTTACCCAAATAAGCACATTCCTCTTGAATTCCGCCAGAGTCTGAACAAACAAACTCACATTTATTTAACATGTTAACAAATTCATTATAATCCATGTGCTTTCTAATTATAATTTTTTTATTCTTATATTTATTTAAAATCTTTTTGATTTTTGGATTTGGATGTATTGGCCAAATAAAATCTATATTTTCATTAGCATTAGTAATTTTATTTATTTCTTCAATTATATTTTTTATTTTGTCGTTTAAATGTTCTCTCCTGTGAATAGTAATTAATGCAAATTTTTTCTTTAACTTGAATTTTTTTTTTTTACAGAATTTCAATGCATCTATTACCGTATTACCTACTACATAAATATTTTTATTTATACCTTCTTTTATTAAATTTCTTTTAGAATAACTGGTAGGTGTAAAATGATAATCAGCTAGTTTTGATATCATAGATCTAAATGTTTCCTCAGGAAATGGTTCATATTTTCTAAATGTTCTTAATCCCGCCTCTATATGTGCAACTTTAATTTTGTTATAAAAAGAAACCAAAGAAGCCCCAAATGCTGTATTAGTGTCACCCTGAACAAAAACTAGGTTAGGCAAATATTTTTTTTTATACAGTTTTTTAATTTTATTTAATAAATTTTCGGTTACATACTCAATACTTTGACTTTGCTTCATAATATTAAGTTGAAAATCAGGTTTTAATTTAAAAATATTTAATGAACTAGAAATTAATTCTTTATGTTGATTGGTAAAACATACTTTAGTTTCAAATAATTTTTTTTCTTTTTTAAATAAATATATTAATGGATAAAGTTTAATTAATTCTGGACGTGTACCGATAAAAAATAAGATTTTTTTTTTTAATTTATCTCTTTTTTCCATAACTTAATTATATTTTTTAAACTAAAATACTTTATATTTTTATTAATTTTAAAATTTTTTTTTTTTTTAATCTTAAGAATTTTGTTTTTTATGTCTCTTATATTATTAATATTTGCAAAAGTAATATCAATTTTTCTTGATAAATGATAACTAGGACTGCCTATACTTGAGATTGCTAGAATAGGTTTTTTAAATTGAAAATACTCAATAATTTTTGATGGAAGGTAAATATTTTCAATATTTTTACCATCAATAGATATTAAATAATCAACTTTATTTATTATTTTAGATAACTTTTTCTGAGCAACTCTTTTTTTAAAAACAACATTTTTAGGTATATGTTTAATTTTTTCTTTTTTATATATGCTTAATTGATCTGAACCATAAAATTCAAAAAAATTTGATTCTTTAAACCCCGGAATATCTTTATTTAGTTCTATAACTGCTTTAATTAAATCATTTGGTTGTCTTGGCCCATAAAATGATCCAAAATAAGCAAATACAGTTTTTTTATTTCCTTTAATTTTTTTTTTTTGGTTTTTTTTAAATTCAAAAAAATGAGGAATTATAACCGCTTTTTTACTTAAATTATTTTCGTGTTTTGATAGCACAAAATTTTTTAAATTATTATTACAAAAAATAATTTTTTCTGAGTTCTTTAAAATTGATTTCTCTAATTTTTTTAAAAAAAGTTTAATAGTAAAATTAATTTTATTATATGAAGAATTTATTAAAGGGTCACTATAATGACTAAAAAACTTTTTACCTTTTTTTTTGTAAATATAATTGGCTACACTATTAAGATAGTATGGATTTGAAAATGAAATTATTAAATTAATTTTTTTTTTCTCTATTATATAATTTATTTTATTAATTAGATCCTCATAAAAAAAACTGGGAAATAATATTTGTAAATACTTAAAAAACGCAAATTTTTTGAGAAAATTATCAAATTTATTTTCTAAGGAATATCTATAAAAATTTCTTTTCTTTATTAGTTTATTTACTTTGGTATTTGTTAATAAGTTAACATTATATTTTTTATCTTTTTTTAATTGCTTAATAATTTTAGACAATAAAAATGATTGCGGTCTTTCATCTGGTAAAACAAGGTATGATAAAAATAAAATATTTTTCAATTTATATTTTTGATTTTAAGATTTAATAAATCAATAAAAAATTTATTCGCCCAATTTATAGACTCGAATGGTTGATAACTGCCACTGATTGGCCAACTTCCCCACATAGCTCCAATTCCTCCACCAAAATTTTCTATATAGTTATTTTGATATTCTTTGAGACGTTCTGTAATTTTAATTGCATTTTTTTCAAAATTTGAGTTTTTTTTAAAATTATTTGATTTTAATAAGCTAATTGCTATTTGAGCACTTCCCGTAATACAAATTTCTTTTCCTACAGGTTTCCAGTTATTGTCATATCTTGAAATTAAATCCTTATTTTTGTCAACTATTTCACTCAGTTTGTTGAGAGTAAAATTAACTTTATTAAAATTAGCTTCGTCACTAAAATATAAAGAGGTTTCAATGAGTCCTTCAACTATATAGCCTATGTTATGAGTTAAAGTATTTTCCTTTGAATAAAAATCAGCATTTTCAAAATAACCATTTTGATTTTGTCTTGTAATAGTATAATTCATTATTCTTTTAGATAAATCTTTGTATTTTACATCATTAAAAAATTCTGAAACTTGAGCTAAAGGAAGAGCTATATAGACATTAACAGTATCATTATTAATATATTTTATAGAGTTCTTAGCTAGATTATTTGAAGAAAATCTGCCTGATTTTTCTATTTCACTATTACATATAAAGTCTGCACACTCTTTTATATTTTGAAGAATATTTTCGTTTTTTGAAATTTTAAAGTATTCAATTAAACCTCTTAAAACCTGTCCAGTGTCAAAAACTGAATAGTTTTCAATTTTATTTAGTGATCCTCCTTTTACTTTACCTTCTTTTGACATCTGCATTAGAAAGTCACCAAGTTGGTAGATTCTATTATTAAGATTTTCATCTGCTAAAAAATTATTTGCTTTAATTAGTGAAGGTAAAATATACCCCGATGTTTCTGGGTATGAGAGTTGCCATCCACTTGGGTTAGATTTAAAATTTTCACCATGTAAATTATATGCTCTACTTATTCCACCATCTGGAAATGCGTCTTGTGCATTTTTAATCCAATCAATTGATCTTAATAAATGTGTTTTATCATCATTTATAAAATTTAGATTTTTTTTTTCAAAATCTTTTATTTTGTTATTTATTTTTTTTTTAAGATAAAATTTTTTCAATTTAGAAAGTAAATTAAAATTCTCTTTATTTTGTTTTGATTGCATCGACCCTAAAAAAGTTACTTTTTCTAAAGTCTTTGATACAAAAATATTTTTACCTAAAATTTTTTCTAAAAATAAGAAAAAATTAAAAATTTTTCTTTGAAAATTTTCATTGAAAGATTTAAACTTTATTATTTCAAATAAATAAAAATGTATTCCCCAACCACTTCCACTCCAACTAATATTTTTTATGAGGTTATTCCTTGCCCATGAGTTTATTTCAAGAAAGGAATAATACCTATCATACTTTAGAGCCCAAGGTTTTATTTTTTGAACAAATTTTAACATTCTTAATCTTTTATAAATTTCTTTTAAATTAAATTTATTATAAACCTGGACAGATATTAATCCCTCAGGTTTAGTTATTCTTGACATCTCAGAAAAAGCTTTTTCTGGGTTTTTTAAATGTTGAAAAACTCTTATACTAATTGAGAGGTCTGCAAAATAATCTTTGATTGGAAGTTTTTGAATATCGGCACATATACAATTCAAGGAATTATCTCTTAATTTAGAATTTTTTAATAATATAATTGAAGTATCAATAGCTAATTTTATCGATGCATCTTCATACAATGATAAAAATCTTCCATTTCCAGACCCACAATCTACTATTATTTTATCCCTACCATTAAAATTGTTATCATCCAAAAGTCTTTTCATTCCATAAATTTCTGAGTCGTGAGTATATTGACCCCATGGATTACCTTCATTTTTAAGATATTTATTATATTTTTCTGTATAAGACTCTGCTTCCTTTTCTTTATCCCAGTATCTTTTATTAAATAATTGAAATGATTCTTCACTCATCAATATTGGAATATCGTGAATAAACTTGTAATTATGGTTACAACTTTTGCATACTAAAGTTTTTTCTGAACTCTCTATATAATCAAGACTACCGTTACAGTTGCCCTCTACACATCTTAATAATTTTAAAATTTCTTCATTCATTTAATAGTCTGAATTCATTTTATCTAATAATTTTTTAAACTTATCTAATTTAATAATATGGGTTTCATTTAAAGTTAATTCTAAATCAATCGTTATTAATGAATAAAATAGTTTAATACAACTTAAATTATAACTATTTTTTATAAAATTATTTACATCAATCTCATGACTTAATATAGCTTCTGTCCATGAAATTTTTTTTATATTGCAAAGATTTCTAACGTCGCGATGAAAAATATCATATAGAATTGTGTTGTTTTCCCTATAGTTTCTCCAATCAATAAATTTAATTTTATTTTTTAAGTCTAAAATTATATTACCATCATGTAAATCACCATGGGAGCCAGTTTTAGGTAACTTTAAGTCTGAAAGTTTTTTTTTAAATTTTGTTAAGTCTCTCGAAAGTGTTTTTTCAATTAAATCATAATTTATGAATGAGTTTGCCTCGGTTGTATCGTTCGTATTTTGTAATATTTCTATTAATATTTTATTCAATAAATCTTTTTTTGATTCATTAATGTTGAAACCCATTTCAGAAGTATATCCAAAGATATTTTTTTTAATTGGATGAATATGATCTGTAAAGTTTAGGTTTAAAATAGCTCGATTGTAAGAGTCAATTTCTTGTATACAGTATCTGCGATTTAAAAAAAATTTATAATAAGTTTTGAGAAATTTAAAAGTTAATGAATTTTTTTTTATTATTGCAAGTATCATTAATTATTCTACCAGATTTTTAATGATAGATATGTTTTTTAACATATGATTAATCATAATTTTTTTTGTTTGATTTAAATTATTTTTGGTAGTGTTAATTTTACAAATCCTTTTATCTGAAATATTTAATTTATCAATAAATTGATTTATCTTAATTTGATTTTTTTTTGCAAGTAATAAATTTGTATCATTTTTTCTATTTACAATTTTTTTAAGATTTCCATGAAGATAAATTACTGCATCAAAATTAGGGTAAACTATTCGTAAAAGCTTGTTTATAAATGTATCTTCTAAAAATGTAAAAACTAATATCCTATCTACAAAAATAATTTTCCACCTATTTGTATAAAGATAATTTAATTTTCTTAGTATAAATTCAAATAATAAAACTAATTTTAAAAAAAAACTATTTTGGTTTTTTGATTTAGTGAAAATACTTTTGAATATATGGCTCCTCCAATTATCCATGCCCATTCCAAAATAATTATAGCCCACATTATGATAAAAAAGCTTCTTAAAGCTTTTGGATAAAGTTGTTTTTCCAGATCCGTCTGTGCCTATTAATAAAATATATGAATTTTTTACAAATATTTTTTTTTTAAAATAAAAAAATAAATCATTAAAATTGATTGAAAATTTAAAAAATTTATTAAGATAAATTTTAATTTTTAAATTAAAATTGTTTATATCTTTATTTAAAAAAATTTCATTTATTTTTTTTTTTTCAAGCTGAAAAAATTTTTTCTTTGGATTATATCTCACTATCTCCTTTTTTAAGTTTTTGAAGTTTCCAAATGATAATTTTTTTTTTTCATATATATATCTTGCTATTTTAAAAATAAGATTAAAAAAACTTTTCTCTTCATTTTGAAGATATTTGTTATTTACTTTATTCTGATAATTTTTTTTTAATTTATATTCTTTAAAGTAATTTTGTTTAAAAACTATATCTTTATAGAGATCTAGTATAATAAATTTTTCATTATTAAGAAATTTAATATAAAAATTTTTATTATTAAACTTTTGGGGTCTCTTTATTTTATAAAATTTATTTTTTAATAAAAATTTTTTGAATTTTAATTGTTGATTTATTGGTATGAAAATATCTATATCTGTATCGATGTTTTTGAATTTTTTAACGTTAAAATTAAAATACGATATTTTTTGTTTTAATAGACTCTTGAGGAAATTATTTTGATTCATTTATAATAGAATTAATAAAGAAATCGATAATTTTTGTTACATCACCACTCTCATTATTCTCCCAAACACCTAAATAATTTGAGTCAAAACTGCAATCATACATTGAGCTAATATAATTTGATAAATTAAAATCGTATTCTTCATTATTTAAATTTTCATTTAATTTATTAGTTATCAAATCATTTATTTGATCATAATTGTTACAATTTGTTACGTTGGGAAGGATTGATGTTTTCTTTAGCCCACCCAACTGAATTGCTGGTACTTTTCTAATCGCAGCTTCAAATAACACTGTTCCAGTAGATGCTATTACAATTTTAGTTTTTTTTAGTATTTCATGAGGATTTATTGAGTAATCAACTAATTTTACATTTGGTAAATTTTTAATTTTATTCAAATATTTTGGATTTCTAAGGCCAAACATACCCGGATGATCTTTTACAATTAAAGTCATATCTCCTGGTAAACTCATAGCAACTTGTCTAGCTAATTCGATCATATTATTAAATCTTGGAGCCTGAACATCAATGGACTCCTCGGGCTGAAATTGAAGAGGCAAATAAGCGAAATTTTCAATTTCATAAAAATTATCATACTTATAATTATTTGCTTTAAATTTAAAATAGTAATTTAAAAAAAAATCTCTAAGTAAAATTTTAATACTTTTATCATCTAAAGTTGCACCAACATTATTTATTTTATTAGGATTTTTAAAAAATATTTTTTTAACAATATTAATTTGTAATTTTAAAAAATCTTTTATTAGAATTTTTAATTTTATGTTTTTTTTTGAATTTTTAATTTGTTTATTTAAAAACCTATCAATGTAATTATTAACTTTTTCTTTATTATGAATAATTTTTTTCTCTTTATTTTTAAAATAATTATCAATAAAAAAACTATCATCCTCTAAAAAAGATCTAGTTATATAAAAAGAATTATCAATTTTAGTTTCAGATGTAGCTAGCATTTTTATACCTTTATTTTTAAAATAAAGATTAAAGAATAAATGTGGAAAACTAACAAAGTTTGGTGCAAAAATAATATCTGGTTTAAAATCTTTGTATATTTGTTTACAAAGTTTATATATAGCTTTTACATATAATTTAATTTCTTTGTCATCAAGATTTTGTTCGAAACTATAAAAAAATTTTTTTTGATATGATTTTGTTAAAAATCTTGATGATTGTATTAATTTCCAAATTTCTTTAAAGTCAATTTCTTTCTCTATTTCACTAAAAGAATAATCTTTTCCTTCTAAAAATTTTTTTGGATTCTCTAAAATGGCATCATGACTATAAATGAAATCATATTTTACATCAGACTGAGTTTTAATAAATTTATTAGTAGTTTTTTTGAATGTTAAAGTTGATAAACGATGATCTGCTTTACTGAGCTTTTTAGCTAGAATGTGACCAAATTTTAAAGCCCAATCTCTTTGTTGAAAAATAAAAATATTTTTTTTACTCATGTATTTTTTAATTCAAGTTTTTTATCTACAAAATTCATAATTTCCATATCATGACTTACAATTAATATGGTAAAACCATTTTCTTTTAATTGTTTAATATTTTGTAAAATTTCTAAAGAAGTCTTCCTATCTAATGAATTTGTTGCCTCATCTAAAACTAAAAAAGTTTTACCGTAATAAATTGCCCTTGCAATTGATATTCTTTGTCTTTGTCCTCCAGACAACCATGATCCTCGTTCGCCAACTATAGTTTCATAACCATGAGTGAGATCTTTAATAAATTCACTTAAACCGGCAAGTTTTATTGAGTTTTTTAATTTATTTTCGTTAATTTCTGCATCATTTATACCAAATGCTATATTATTTTTTATTGATGTATTAAGCAATTGTGTCTCTTGAGGAATATAACCAATTGAGTTCTTCCATTCTTTTAAATTATTAATATTTTTATTATTTACATTAATCTGTCCACTATTAGGTTTTATTAAACCACAGATACATTCTAGTAAGGTAGATTTTCCTATGCCTGATTTGCCAAATACACCAAATATTTCACTTTTGTTTATTTCAAAACTCAAATCTTCAAAAATGAAATTACTTTCTTGATTGTATTTGAAACTTAAATTCTTAATTTCAATTTTATTAACATTTATATGTTTAAGTATATTCTCATCATTTTTTTCTTCCATGCTAATGTTATTAATTTCTTTTATAAAATTATCTATTAAAGGAACTTTTTCTATAATTTTAGATAAAGACAAAGTGAGTTTGCTAAAAGATGGCATTAACCTTATTCCAGCAGCAAAGAAAATTCCAATTTTTACAAAAATTGTTTCTATGGATGTGTCTAAATTGAAAAAAATAATCAGTAATATTGATAAACTTAAAATAAATATAAGCTCAAAAATTAATCTAGGAAAAATTCCAAACATTGAAGCACTTATTTCTGTTTCTGAAATTTCTTTATTATTTTTTTTAAACTTGTTTAAAAAAAAATCTGACTTATTATAAATTTTTATTTCTTTCATAAGATTAGTAATTTCAATTAAATTAGTAAATCTTACTAACTGGTTATTTTCACGACTTTTTCCAATATCTAAAATTCTTTTTTTTGTAAAATATTGATAAGAAATTGATGTTAAAATTAATACAATAAAAATTCCTAGAAACGCATAAGGCTCAATTATAAATAAGAATAATGAAATTGTTATTACCATCAAAACTTCTGTAAAAATTAAAAAACTCGGTGCAATTACATCTAATGGTATCGTATATGCTTGCGAAATAATATTTCTTATTATTTCTGCTGAATTTTTTTTTGTATAGAAAGCCCATTCTATATGAAAATATTTTTTTAATAATTCATTTGAGTATTTTTCTCCCAATTTAAAAAAAATTTTAAAATTATTAAAACTTACCAAAATATTTAAAACCACTTTTAGCATGAAAACTATAAAGAATAAGCATAACGTAAAAAATAAAAGTTCACCTTGATTAAAATTGGTTGAAAATGGAAATAATTTAATAAAAATATTATTATTAATTAACATTTTTTCATCCAAAACAGATGCTATAACTGTTCCTATTAAACTAATTCCTAAAGTTTCAATAACTATAAGAATTATACTAAATGAGAAAATATAGAATAATTCTTTTTTTGATGTTAAATTAAATACTTGAAAAATTTTATTTATTAGTCGAAAAAAATTTTTAAATATTTTCATTTAATAATTATTAATTAAAAAAAAATTTTTTTTTATAAGATCATCTTCTAAAGTTTTCTTACAATAATATTTAATGCCTCTAAAAAGGTTTTTATAATTAGAAGAAAATCCTCTTTTGAAAAAAGAAATACTTAAGTCCTTATTACTCGGTTCATACCAAAATTGATTTTTAAAGTCTTGCACTCCTAAATCTAAATATTTAAAATTTCTTTTCTTATAATACTTAATAGCCTGCCAAATAATTAAATGTTGTATTGAACTTTGTGTCTCAAATTCTGGATCATCACTAGCTGAACCATAAAAAGCAGTATTATTCATGTGGTAAAAGTATCCAAATGCAATGTAATTTTTTTTATTTTTCAAACTTATAAGCGCAGCTTTATCTTTTTTTACCATACTATACTGAATATCCCATGTTTCATCAGGTCTTGTAATTCTTTTTGAGGTTTTGTGATGAAATTCTTTATACATGTTGTGTGCTTTAGTATTGAGTGAAGAACTATCTACTATTTCGAAATTAAATTTTTTTATACTTTGATTAATCAAACTTCTATATGAATTTCTAACATTATTCCATAGTTGATCCAGTGACAAACTCAAATCTACAAAACATGTTGATGTTGAAGTATCTATATATCCATATTTTTTTAAATAGTTGTGGTCATTTTTTTCACTATAAGGATCTATAAAAATTTTTATTTTTTTTATATTGTGATTAATTATTAATTTTTCAATTTTTTCAAAACATTCTTTCTCTAATTTAGATTTATGTTTTTTCATCAGTGATTTATCAAAAACTGGAGAAATAACGTATCCATAATAATCATTCCAGCTCATATAATTTGTTTGCCCCAAGGTTTTTATATAAAAAGGCACAAATGCTAATGGAATATTATTTTCTAATATTAAAAATGAAAAATCATTATTTATATTTTTTTCAAAAGTATAACTTTCTATTTCTAAACTCTCTAAACTATATAGCCAACTAAGTTCATTTTTGTTTAAAAAATCTTTATAATTATATGTAAAATTTTTATTATTTTTGTAAATTATTTCATATTTCATTTATTTTTTAATTCTTTAAAATATTTTTTTAAATTTGTGTTTGTTTTAAAACCTTCAATTTCCATTTCTTTTCTATAGTTTTCATCATTAAAAAATCTACTATTAGTAATAAATTTGAGATTAGTATATTGAACTCTACTTTTTATATAATTTTCTAATTCTAGTGAATTTTTTCCAAATATTAATGAAATTAGTCTCCTATATTTTGGATTCTTTTCAAATATGAAAGGTAGATATTTTAAAAAAAAATTTTCCAATGGAACTGGCAATGAAATATCAGGTAGAAATTTAAGTTTACAACTATTAGCAGAATGATGAAGGGCCATATTAAATATAAATAGATCACCAGGTTTTGTATTTATATTTCTTAAATTAAATAGATTAAAAAAAGGTATAGATTTAAAAGAATATCTCCCATCAAATTTATAATTTTTACTTATATTAAAAAAAACTTTTAAATAATTGCCTAGAGTTGGTAAAAATTTTTTATGACTTCCATTTGCTACTTTAATTGATCCGCTATACTTTTCATAATCCTCAAGGTAAATAAAAACTGCACACAATGGATAGATTTTTTTAGATGGGTCATAATAGGTACGTCCATAGGGATTTTTAGAATTACCCCTGGTATCAGTGTGCATCCATCTTTTGCCAATCTTATTTTTATCATAATTACCAGATATACTTGCCTCACCAAAATAAACACAATCATTATCAAGTATACAATTTAGAATATCGCTTAATCTTTTATCTTTTAATAAATAACCAAAAACATCATCTAAAGAGAGTTCATATGATCCATTGATTTCTTTATTTTTATATTTTTCTTGAAAAAAATTATTTTTAAAATTTTCTATTTCGTCTTGACGAAAAAAGTTTTTAATATGAATAAATCCATTATTTTGATATTTATATTTATTTACATCGTTCATTTTATTTTTTTAGCTAAATATATTTACTAATAAATTGTGGAGGTATTGTGGTCTTAATACCTTTAATTTTTAAGTTAAAAGTATATTTTTTTAATAATTTTGCAACAACAAGACCCATTGTTTCATGTCCAAATACATATTTTGCTTTACTTAAAGTTTTTGATAAATTTTTTGAATTATCAATTGAGACTTTGATATTTCTTTGCTTTTTTATATTTCTACCAATTAATTTATATTTATTACTACTCTCAGATGGATGTTTTCTTATAATTATTTCATTAATTTTTTTGTTAGTTAAGAATTTACTAATTTTAGTTATAGATCTGAGTAAAATATACTTATCACTACATTTATAATTAACAGAGTCCATATTTGAAGATAAATATACGATTTTATTATTCGATTTATTATTTTTAAATTTTTGAAGATTTTTTAAATACTCGTTTGTTTTTAATTTTAATTTTACCTTTTTATCTTTGAATTCTTTTTTTGCAATATTTAAAGATATTCTGTCTCCTAATATCATTTCATCAGGTAATATAATTTTTTTATTTCTAACAAATCTATTTTTATAATTTACCCAATGATCTAAAAAAGAAATTGAGTAGATTTTTTTTAATTTTGCATACTTGATTGAATCTATTTCATTAGAATTCTTAAGAGAAGTTCCGGTAACTATTAAATCTAATTTAGATTTATTTTTTAGTGTGGGTATTTTTTTAATTTTCGATTTAAAAATTTTAATAGCTGGTCCTGATAACTTATAAAAACATTTTAAATTATTTTTTTTAATAAATGATGAGATAACTTCCGCTCCACCAGCATCGTGTGAAACAACTAAAATTTTTTTGAATTTTAAAATATTCATATTTATTTGTTAAATATGCAATATCCAATAAAATCTACGGCTTTATTTTTTTTAAATAAATACTGTTTACTTTTTTTATAATCAAATTTCATTCCAGATGATTTAAAAATTTTTATCATTGCAATGTTATTAGACATACATCCGCCAGAAATTTTTCTAAACTTTTTTTTTGACAAAAGATCTATCATTTTTTTCCAGGCTATCTTTCCATAACCCTTGCCCGGATATCCTATTAATATTCCAATATCACAAGTTAAATTTTTGTAATCAGGAATTGCAGAAATTGTTCCTATCATTTTTTTCTTATTTTTAATTTTAGTGAATAAACCGAAAAAAAATGATTTATTTTTTTTTATTTCTTTTAAATATTTTATGCACTCTTTTCTATTATGATCTATATGACGTCTATCACTATATTTGAGTAGAGATTTGTTATTTAACCATGATAAATATTCGTTAGAAATTAAATCATTTGTAAATTTTTCAAAAGATATTTTTATTTTATTAGTCAGACCAGCCCCGCAAAAATAGTTTATTTTTTATTTTTTTTATTTTTAAATTGTTGTTTATTATAAATTTTTTTTCAAAATTTTTGTCTATTTTTTCCTCAAAAATTTTATTATTTGACCCTTTTTTTAAAATCCATTTTTTTAAGTCTTTTTGCCAAAATTTTTTATTTCTAAATTTAGAAAACACATAATTTATAGTTTTGGTATCAACGTTTAGCCAATTCTTAAATAATTCTAAATCTTTGATTGGTTTATTTTCATATTTATTTATCAAATAGTTTCCTGTTTCTTTATTTAATCTTTTTAATCGAATTTCTCTATTTACATTATCAGTAATTATGCTGTAACCGTGTTTCAACAATTTAAGATAGTCATGAATTCCAGTATAATGATTGCTATCTACATTTTCATAGGTTTCAAAAGTTCTCTGAATTTTATTGGAAAATAAATTATATTTTTTAATCATTAGTTCATTTTGTTTTCTTGAATCCCAAAAAATATAATTGTTTAGGTATATTCCTTTTAGTCCTAATTTATCAATATTTTTATCACTTGGATAAATAAAAGGATCGAGATCCTTAATACTTATATTAGAAAGTAAGGAAATATCCTCTGCTTCATATCCAAATAAATCATGATCTTTTCTGTACCTCCTGTTCATCTCAACTTCGTCATGATGACTAAACATTCCAACTTGATCAATGCCCTGATGAGCCCCCCATATTATCAAAGGGATGTTAAAATTTACAGCAACTTGGACGGGATAAGCCGTTTGTCCCGCAATACAATGCCAGTAAATTGATCCAAATTTTTTAAATGTAAATTTTGTTATTTTTTTGATTACTTTTGGATCTACTGTTTTGACTAAATGAGGTAGGCTAAATATATTTTTAATATGCGCTAAATTTCTCAGTCCTATTTGTGAATTATAATGAATGTTATAAGAAACTAATAAAGGACGCATTCCAAGTTTATTTTTTACGTAATCAACTATAAAGAAACTATCTTTTGCGCCTGATACAGGAACTATACAATTGAAACCATTTGGATTTATTTTCTGATATGGTCTTAATATTTTTTTTAACTTATCCTGTTTTTGGGACCAGTCTATTTTATATTTTTCATTATGTATTAAACATCCAGAACAAATACCATCATTAAATGTAATTTTTAAAGGATGCTCATTATGATAAAAACATTTTTTACAATAATTCATTACTTAAATTCTATAGGTCTTATTCCACTAATTTTTTTATAAACTTTCTTTTTAATCTGAAAAACACTATGTTCTTTAAAACTAAACATATTTGAGGCTGCCATACCTGATAAGTTGTATTTTTTTAATTTTAAAAAATGAGAATAATTTGCGGCTCCACCACATATAGTAAGTGGTACATCAATTAAGTGGTTAACTTTTTTTAAAATATTTTCATCAAAACCTTTTTTTGAACCATCATTATCAATTGAATTAATAAAAATTTCTCCTACTCCATTATCTTGTAAAAACTTACAGGCTTCTAGCATGCTTAATTTCAATTTTTTTTGACCTGAAAAAACGTAGACATCATATAAATTTCCACTCTTTTTTACATCTAAACATCCAACTATTGCTTGTTTACCAAACTCTTTTGCACACTTATAAATCAATTTATTATTAATTAACCCGTAAGTATTAATTAATACTTTGTCCGCACCACTTTTAAGAAAATTTTCTACATCTTTAGGTGATCGTATGCCTCCTCCTGCTGTTAAAGGAACAAAACAATTT
>ENA-UOXV01001672-UOXV01001672.1-marine-metagenome-genome-assembly--contig:-NODE-1672-length-30389-cov-12.606910_pt1 | contig 30389 bp, 39 predicted proteins | sample MGYA00238165_ERZ766961 | MGnify/ENA primary metagenome ERZ766961 (study PRJEB28924, sample SAMN03173240) | marine metagenome | biome: Marine; feature: Water; material: Subsurface seawater | place: North... | reverse complement strand
ACTAACCAGCCTTGGTTGAATTATAAAGATTTTGGACAAGGAGAATAATTGCCGCCATAGCTGAGTTGGTTTAGCAAAGCACTTGTAATGCTTAGACGTAGGTTCGAATCCTACTGGCGGCACCATTTTAATTCCCTGTTAGCTCAGTTGGTAGAGCAAATGACTGTTAATCATTGGGTCCTTGGTTCGAGCCCAAGACAGGGAGCCAATTTATTAGGAACGGTAATGAAAACTAAAGCAGTTGTGCGACATAACCCTGTAGCAAAACATGCACATAAGTTTAACAAAGCAGTAGTGATGCAGGACAAGAAGCGAGCGGCATCCAAGCGCGCATGTAGAGAGAAAAATAAAAAATAGGAAGGGTATGCAAGTGGTTAAAGCAATCGGTCTGTAAAACCGACCCGCAAGGTTCGCTGGTTCGAATCCAGCCTCTTCCACCAAGCTCGAGAAGTTCTATCTGATACTTTGAATTCAGATTGAGGTCCCGCTGGCAGGCCGGTCGACCAAAATAACAGCGTTCGGTTAGCTACCGTCAAACGAGGTCTGCCATATTTGATAAATAATTATAGCCCTATAGTTTAGATGGCCTAGAACGCTCCGTTCTCAACGGGGAAACTCCGGTTCGAATCCGGCTAGGGCTGCCAATTTTTAGATTATGATGTACCTTAAAGGAGAAGACGACCATGACCCAGACTGAATTACCATTAGGTAGAGCAAACCTAGAAGCACCTTATAACGGTCTGTTCTATTGTTTTATCAGAAAAGCGCTTTTTAGATGGCCGGAATATCATAATTTCTACGTGTCGAGAAACCTATAAATGGAAATGGCTAGAATATTCAATGTCGTTTATAAGCATTGGCAAGATGAAACTAAAGAATTAGAGATTTCCGGTGATATGCCAGACGATCTTAATAATGATGCAAGTGATTTCATCTTCGTGAAACGACACGATGGTATGATTATGGACATTCGACGAGAATCAGTGGTTTCTATTACTCAAACAAAACCAAAACCAGTATAACCCATAAATGCGGGGATGGTGTAAGTTGGCAAACACATCGGTGTCCAAAACCGAAGCTTGCGGTTCAAACCCGTATCCCTGTGCCTATATAAATAGTTGAGAACAAATATATTATGAAAGGTTATTATTACCTCAAAGGTTACTTCAATGATTTGCAAGTATTGCAGATGATTGGCAATGGGCCCGAAGATACAATAGATAATGCACCAGATAAGCATGGTAGAGCTTGGGGTCAAGCAACAATCAGAGGCGAAGATAGGCAGGGAACGATAGATCCATCAATAAGGAATGTTGATATTTACGGCGTTGGCTCAATGATGATGCCAGATCTTACGAGAAGTCTAGGATTTATATTTCGTCAGATTAATGCCAAATATTTTGGTTTTGATATCTTCGATGTTTTTCAGATAGATATGTTGCGTTATAGAGGTGGCGTTGAAGGTTCAGACGATATGTTCTATAATTGGCACATTGATACGGATTATTGGTCCAATCAGAACATACAAAGAAAAATTACGATGATCATACAGCTTTCGGATGAACACGACTATGAAGGCGGTGATCTAGAATTTCAATCTAACAAAATTCTAGAGGGTCATAACTTTAGAGAAAAGGGAAGTGTCATTATGTTTCCTTCACCGTGGTCCCACAGAATAACCCCGGTGACAAAAGGTACACGAAGATCAATAGTAGCTTGGGCAGAGGGGCCCGCATGGCGATAGACTAAAAGGATAATAACCGTGGCATTACAATCATCCGGCGCAATTTCACTATCTCAAATAGCAGCAGAATTTTCTGATTCTGCACCCCACCGCCTAGCAGCAGACTTTTATGGTGCTGCAGCTGGTGTCCCAGGTTCAGGTGCAATCTCGATGTCGAATTTCTATGGTAAATCAGCTGTAGTTGATCCGGTTCCTGCTTATAATAGTATTGATCGGTCCATATCTAGTATAAACGAAGATGGTGCTCAGGTTTGTACATTCACAGTTAATGCTGCAGAACTGGCATCGGGGACGACAGTCGGATGGTCTGTATTAGGTACTTCTACCGCAAATGCCACCGACATTCAGCTTTCATATGATGGCAGTAACTGGTTAGCCGGCGCAAACAGTGGTACGTTGACCTTGGACTTCTCAGCTCAGAATTTCAAATTGTATATCAGGGCACTAGCTGATAATACAACCGAGGGTGCTCAGAACTGGTCATTTCAGTTAGCTGGTACTGATAGTAATTCTGTCTCAACTGGCGGTTTGGCTAGAGGTGTCACTATTAACGACACAAGTCTTGATCCTGCAACATTCCCAACCGGCACAGATGTTACTCGACAATTCGACGGCACATATAACTCTAATACACAAGATGTATCTACCTATGTCACTTATGGTAAAAACACAGGCGACGGCAATCCAGAGGGTAATATATTCTATAATTTCAGAGCAACATCTAGTGGTTGGTCGATCCGAGCAGCTTCGGGCGTTGGCCACACTTTTCAGCATTACACTCCCGCTGGCTCCTTAACCAGTGTTCCGACATCACCCACGGCAGGCCAGGATTATCAACCATATACAGCACAGACTGGTACAGTAACACCAGATGCAATCAAGTATAAAAAGACCTTGGTGCAAGACGCGTCAGTAGGTCTCATGAATATAGCAGGATTCACTACTAATGTTGGAGCGATGCCGCCCGGCGATAATCCTATACCCGGTACATACCAAGTAAATCCAGACGTCTGGCAGGCAGTCAGTACCAATCAATCATTTCAATTTACTCATTTCGGCGCGGGCACCTTTGTCTCCCAAGCCGGTGGTGTTGGCGGTTTTGATAGCTTATATAAGATAGAGCTTTGGGCTCGTAAAGCTGGATATGATGATACTTTAGTTGCTACTTATTTGTCTCGTATATACGCCACGGATACCCATCAGCCTTCTGGTGGCGGTGGTGGTGGTGAAGAACCGTAACCGTGTCTTTTGTAGTTGCTAATACTGTATCGAGCAGGATAGTAAGTAAGATCGGGCTCGAAGCGCAATCACAATATTCTATACAGGAATGTTCTGTAGAAAATACTGATTTGGAAATTTGCTGGTGTGATGATTCCTCAGCTGGTGTGATGAGTCATTGGTGGGATAGCGATAATCATTGTTCCCATGAAAAAACTGAGATGGCTTTAGAATATGACCAAATAGCAATTAGTATTCCTTTTTTGGATCCCTACGAATATACATCAGAAATCTCTCAGCCAGGAATAGTATTTCCTGACCCAGCCGAAGTAATAGCAGCAGGTGAGACACCGGTACCTTACGATACCTCAATGCACAAGAATCGAGATATAATGCACGTCCCTGCTGGTGGTACGGTAACTATTGGTAATATTCCAACAGACCCAGACACGTTCATAAACATCCATCAAGCTAATAACAACATCTTAATCACTGACCCTACTGATCATATTACTATTACCGCAATAGCTAATGATGTGATTAATGTTGGAATTGATTCACCAAAATATTTTTTCAAGGCTATAGATATAGTCGGAGTGGTGATCTAATGCCAACAAGAGGATCGGGGTCTATTGGATATGCTGAACTTCAGCAATACATGGGTGGCAGCAATCCAATTTACAATTCTGAATATCGAGGAGTAGATGGCTCCTGGGCTTGGAATGCTATCTACGATGCAAACGAGTATTATTGTAGACCCCGACCTTGGTATAATCCTTCAGGTACCAGCATAACAGTCTGGAACTATGGTTCATATCTACAACCCAGAGCTGCTTTTACGTCCTATGGTGGGGGCAATATGTACTTTTGCTCTACAAATTACTTTCCTAGCCAATTTGACGGTCAATGGATAAATTATGGACCCAATCCTAGCTTTCCAGCCGTATATCGAGTAGGTAGTAGGGCATATCTGACATGGCAAAACCATAATGGTGTAAGTGGTTATAGAACAATACTGCCATACTTTTGGTTCTATAGTGACATTCGTCTGAAAGATCATATTCAATATATCAGAACAGAAAATGGTCATAGACTTTATACTTGGACGTGGAATAAGTTAGCAAATACTTTCGGGCTAGTAGGTGAGAGTGCTGGTGTTCTAGCTCAAGAGGTTAAGGAATATATGCCATCAGTCGTTAGATTAGTTAATGGCTATTATCAAATTAATTATAATTTTTTAAAATAACGGTTGACATTTACATTTAAATGTGATATGATGGTATGTCTATTAAGGAGTGGAAATGAAAAAACTTATTATAGGAGCTGCAGCTCTTTTCTTTACGGTCATTGTGGCGCAATCTACTGCTGGTTCAGGCCCTGTAGTAAAGGATCGATATAAAACAGTAGTTATAAGAAAACCCTACACTGTTGAAGAGTGTGAAGATCGTCTGGTCGGTGGAGACAAGACAGGATCTACTCTAGGTGGGGCAATCATAGGTGCTGCAATCGGCAATGCAATCGGGAAAGATACTGAAGCAACTGTTGCTGGTGCTGTGATTGGTGGAGCAATTGGACACGATAAATCAAAAGCACGACCTCATTATCGTACCTTTTGTACAGTAACAACAAAGTACAGACGAGAAGAACGAGAGGTCTATAGCCACTCGACAGTTACCTTCACACACGAAGGCGTCACCTACACAGAACAATTCGATAAGAACAGATAATGGAAATTTTAATTATGGTTTGGTTTCTAATAGTAGGTATTGTAGGGAGTGTATATCCACTTTTGGATACAAAAGAAAAAGTAAAATTTAACAAATCTGATCTTATGTACTGCGATGGAGATAACACATGAGCAATATAGTAAGTCTTTGCGAATATCGTGCTCGAAAGATAGAAGATCAGATCGAGGCTGAATGGACCGCAGCAGATGGTATGGGAGATTTCGTGTCAGATGAAGAATTGAAATCACTTATGGACTATTTGAGAGATGCACTAGATGATGATTATAAACCATGTATGTGGGCCAATGATTTTTCTAGTGCTGTAGATACAATCACATATACTGTCGCGCTGGAAGATGAAGCCGACATAACTTTATCATGGGATAATAAAGATGAACCGAAAAGCTGATCATATTGATGAACGCAATTATGCTGCAGAGGCCGAAGATTTAATCAAGGGTCTCAAAACAAGTCAACTGTACAAGTTATTTGAAATTGTGATCAAAGAACAAAAGAGGGCTGCCTCAGAAGAACGACACAAAGAATTAAAGGCAGTCTTTGAGGTGATCAAACATCACCCTAATGTAGACCCTGGTCGTATAATGCGACTAGAACGAGGATACGGTCCTATGGCTTCTCAAGCTAAAGCCAAGGATGGAAATACAATTAAATACGGTAAGAAGGCCTAACGATGGAATTATTCTGTTTAGTTATTGGGTTTGCTCTGGGATTCTTTGTGGGTAATGTAAAAGATCTTCAGGATATTGCCATAGATCTATGGGATGAGACAAAAGTCTTTGCAAGCAAGATTCGAAGAAAGATAAAGGAACGAAGAGGTTAATCCTCATTACTTTATCTGTTCTTCTAAAGCCTTATCCATTTCGGATTCTAATTGAGCCAATTTCTTCTCGATGTACTCTAAACGTATGTCATGTCTATGTGACAATCTTACAGTTTCTTGTACCTCGGGTGGTGGCTCCCAATTGGTTCTGAATTCACTATTCTGCTCAACATAAGACTCTGCCAAATGTAGATCACGTTCTAGCATTGTAATTCGTTCAGTCAATTCAAAATATCCCATAACGATAATACCAGTAGCAAAAATCATAGCTAGAAGATTGCGTATTGGTATTGTCACATTAGAGTTTTCATCAATATCAAAATCTGACATTACTTTTTACCTACAGCATCCGCAGCAAAGAAGGCAGAAACCAAAACTGCTATTGAAGCAAAATATGTTGGTGCAATATCAGCAATCAATTTTGCAGCATTCTCTAATCCGAAGAAATCCGTAAGGAAAATACCAAAGGGATAGAGTAAAAGACCTATCAATGAGAACCATGCCATCTTACGAATAGCATCACGTTGCGCATCTTTGTCTTCGAGTTCTTTTCGTTTGAACTCAAGATTCATATGCTCTTCGATTTCTTCCATAGAGATGTGGCCATCGCCATTTTTATCGGCAGCTGCTAAATGCTCGTCTACTTGTACCTTTTTCTTTCCGGCCATTTTACTTCTCCTTCTTTAACAACGTATACGCACCATAGAGTAAACCACCCCATGCTACTAACTTTACAACTCCTCCTAATAATATAATTGCACCACAAATGCCGATCAATACTGCTCCGTCAAGTGATGTTCTTTCAGTTAAGATTTCTTTAATATAACCCATAAGTTACTCCTTAATGTCTTCTGGTTCCATAAAACAATTTTCGGAACCTAGTTTAGCCCAATGTAGTTCACTTATTACTTTGTTGTACCAAAGCCTATCATATTGACTGTTACACTTGGCAGCCTCTTCTGTGAGCTGTTCCATACGCATATCAATATACGACAAATATTTCTCTATCGTTATTGGTTTTACATGACTAGTCGAACGTCTCATTTTTTTGATTTTTTCTCTTTATATTGGTCCCACTCAACCTTTTCAAGTTTTGCAAGGCGCGCTTCTAATTCATCAATCTTGCCAGTGATTCTTGGATATTTCTTTCGCCAAGCCTCTGGATCATTCTGCAACCAAGTCCAACCCCATCGAACTGCTAAGTGTTCAAGCAGCCCATCGAATTTCGCAACAGCCCATGTGGCCATCCGAGTGTCTTTAAACCAAAATAAGAATCCAGCACCAAGTAATGATCCTGCTATTGCTGTGTAGATCCATAATGTATCACTAAACATTTCCGCTAACATCAGCTTCTTCTCCTGTATATTGGGAATAATATGCTGAACTATGATCGAAGAAATTGTCAAATGGTTGACCCTTCTTCAATGCAGCCCAACGACCTTTCAATTTATCTCGCATTCTTGCACCCCAAGATAGGTTGCCATGAATGTGTCCATTGAAATCGATGTACATTGGCGGACAATGATGACGATACCCCATCAGAGCCAGGGGCACTGTAGGAACGATGTCATTGTTATTTACAAATCGGAAGTGTTTAACTTGAGCAAACGCCTTGACGAAATCAGCAGTACCTGTTCGGGGTGACCCATATGTAAAGAGGCAATCGATGCTGATATCCATAGAGAAACGACTAGCTGCAACCGTGGCCATTGCACCACCTAGAGAATGTCCGCAGAGAGTCAATTTTTTGCCTAGATGTGGTGTCACTGCTTTAGTGACATCAACCCATAATTTTTCTAATTCGTTTTGAAAGCCATTATGTACTTTCCCGTGTCCGATTAAGGGTTCATCTGGCCACGCATTTAAATCAGCAAGGATATCAGTGAATTCCGAAGGTTCTGTGCCCCTAAAGGCAATTGCAACTTCTTTCTTATTCCAGACAACATGGCATTGAGCACCATCGATATCGATGAATTTATGACCTGTCCAACCTAATGATTTGAAATGTGGCTTTGCTTCCTTACCGTCTAGGTAGGCTGTTTGGGCCATTACCGCGTGTCTGTGCGACTCAAGAATATCTTCATGACTATACTGCGTAACTTTTTTCATTTTTTTCTCCGCAATTTTGTAGTGATTCAAAATCTATTTATAAATAACGATGAGTTTATCTTGACATTCTTATTAGTTTGTGATAAGATAACACACATTGAATTGAGGATATTTTATGGCAAATAATTTGAAGGAACTAACTTGGGAACACCATCAGAATGCTGAGAGGACCGAGTTTGCAGAACTGCTTATAAGTGGTGATATTCATCCTAGACTTTATCAGAAGTATCTCTATGCACAAATGATAATATATGGGGTCCTAGAAACAGCAGTAAAATTGCCTTCTGATTTAGAAAATGTTTTTAGAGCAAATGCCATAATGGAAGATCTCCAAGAGCTCGAAGATCTGCATAGGTTAGAAGAAATAGAAGATACTTACCCATCGGTTGGTGAGTATATTCTACACATTAGCAGTTTAGACGAGAAGGGTGATAATGATTCTCTTCTCGCACATGTATATGTCAGACACTTTGGTGACATGCATGGAGGTCAAATCATTAAGAAAAAGACACCAGGTTCTGGAACGATGTATGAGTTCGAGAATCGCACGAATCTTATTGCTGGGATTCGAGCATTATTACATGATGACATGGTAGACGAAGCAAGAAAATGCTTTGGGTTTGCCGAGCGCCTCTTTTACGAATTGATGGATGATTGGAAGGGAGGCGACGGGTATGATGAAATCACAAGTTTCATAGACCCCGATTACGAACAGTCGGATTACAATGATGACTATTAACTTTAGTAACGCCTACGGAGGCAAAGAAATACAGCACATGGAAAAGTTCCTCAACGCCGTCAGAAGTGACGAAAACAGAAATGCTTGGTTTCAAGCAGGAGAGTTGATTTTAGTAGGCTGTGTATTGTTTGGGATGCTTATCCCAATGCATGCATTACTCTAAAATCAGGCCATTGTTATGAATTCAGTGATTTGGGATAGATTGAGATTGTTAGCAACGGAAATCGAAGATATTTTCGATAGTAATCTTGCTCGTTATAATAATCCAAAACATAATAAGAAATTTGAAGGTTGGAAAGATACTTTTTGGAAGTCGGATATTATCAGAAAGGCTCATGTAAAAATCATTGAGCCCGGCACCACCCACAATAAAAAGTTATGGCTACTACATGTAAATGTATTTCCTCAGCCATGGATCAATTTACCAATATTAGGTTTCGATGTGGTCTCAGGACCAAATAAAATCAGTGGGTCGTTTATGGACTTCTCACCGGTTGCAGAAGAGACGCACCCGTATGTTTCCTATTTCAGTGGTTTGACTTCAGACCTCAGTTGGAAAAAGCCCAGAGAATTACCAGAATGGGCAACAGAAATATTTTCACCTCACATAGTTGCAGCAGGTGGTATTTCTTCTGAAGATGAATTAGAACAATTTTGTAATACAGGAATTGCAGCAGTTCGATTTTACATGGAAGATTTAAATTCTAATGCCTGGCAAGATGGCAATTCAGATTTTCTCCCAGCACAAAATAAGTATTGCAAGAATCAAAAAAAGAATGCGCAGCTTCATCGCTCTCTTTTGGCCATGGGAATTCCTATGCACGATTCAATCCCTTACATCAATGATGTTCTGTTCGAAGAAATTTAGGAATATATTAAATTAATGTCAGTGTTTACAAAAAATTGAGTATATATATCATCGAGCTCACGAGGCTCTACCCCCAACAAACGTGTTGAACTCTTATAAAAAGGAAAAATGAAATGATTAATACTAAACAATCCGAAAGGTTTTGTTTAATTTGTAGCGTCTTACAGATTGTAGGATTTACGTTAATAATGCCAATTACATTCATGCTCAGTCTGAACGCAGGTCTGTTATAATGTCTAAAGATCTAAAAGAAAAATTATTAGTAGGTTTCTTTGTATCCGTTTTGGTAGCCGGTCTTATGGCCCCACTCTTTACCCCGAATTACGGTGTTGTTGTGTCAGGTGAATCACTTTACATGCCAGTACCATATCTGTAAAACTTTTTGGGTGCCCCTTAAGCGCATGGCGGCATAAACTGGGGAGACGCATCTCCCCGACCCAATCTTTATATGTTGACAAGGAGGCTTTATGCCAGGTATTATAATCGCAATGATCTTAGTAGGAACTGTACTTGTAAAAGACAGTAACCGAAAATTAGACGAAAGATGTGCACAAGAAGTTTTAGATGGGATCGCAGAATCCCACCAAGAATGTCGTAGGTACTACACGTCTAAATAAATTAAGGTTCATGTGAGATCAGGACTTTATTATGAGACGAAATAATATTTTTTATGTGTTTGGTTTGCAACGAACCGGCACTGTGTTTGTGGAAGAGTCGTTCAAGGCAAACAATCAGCATTGGAATATGGGCAATAAAGAATTTGCAGATGTACAAAACTGGGGCAAACCTTGGAAACATTTGATAGATTTAGAAGTCCTTAAGCCAGAAGAATGGAAAACTGTTCCAACCCTTGTGGTAATTAAAAATCCGTATACATGGATCGAATCTATTGTATACAGAGAACCTATAGATTTCTTTGATACTCAACCAAGATATGACGAATTAAAAACCGATGATGAATCTTGGCACGTTGAGGGTATCGACGTGGGAGCTTTAGCAACTATCTGGAATGAGTTTTATAAGAAATGGGTCATCAAAGATATTCCATGGCTAGATTTCGAAAATGTATGGATATTTAAATATGAGGATTTGATTACCGAGGGCACCGGTGAAGTTATTTTCAAAATGATGTTGGACAAATTTGAAGTGCCGATGTCAGCACCAATGTGGAGAAAAAGCTTGGCAGCCATTCGTCCTATGGACCAAGTGTTGTTAATCCCACCTGGCTTTTTGGCTCACCAATTTGCAGCTGATTTCACATGGGAGAGAGCACAATACTACAGGAATCAATTCCCAATGCAATTACCCCAAGAAATAGTTAAAATGATTTCAACAAAATTAGATACCGAATTAATGATCAAGTCAGGATATCATATAATATAATAAATGTCTTGACATTCAGGTCGCCACCTGATATAATAACAGGAATAACCAAATGACCGACGAGGATCCCTATAATATGGTAGTAGCAATGACGCCCGAAAAAATACATCACGCGATATCTAATATGATATCAAATGGTGTTCCTTATATTGATGCTCTGTGCGAGTATGCAGAAAGAAATAACTTGGAGATCGAATCAGTAGCCGACGTGGTAAAAAAATCTTCTATTCTAAAAGAAAAGCTTAGAACAGAGGCGGTTAAATTACGTATGGTACAAAAAGATGAAGCCGATATCACCGACATATGCTAATGAAGAAGCGTATTCTGCGTATATCAGATATCTCGCTCTTAAAAAACATTTTACGACAGATCAATACGATTTTCATAAATATAATGGCAAAGTCAAGGCGTCTTACGAGACGTTTCGAACGCGCAATGATACATTCTACTTTCGGAAGTTGACAAAACATCCCGACTGGCAGAACGTTTTACTGGCAAACCTTTTGGTGAAACCAGACACTTGGATTAGAGATATAGTAGAGCCTGCAGGGACTCGTATCTATACCGAATGGCTCAAGAGAATTGAATCACTCGGGTATCTATTCCAATCCGACCTGAAGTCGCTCAATGAGGACTACAGGGAGAACTTTATATCACATGAAGGACAACACCCCTACATTATGACACTATTCTTACAGAAGAAGATATCGTTAGAGACATTTACGATATTAGCTCATCTGGCGAAAATATTTACGTATTGGGACGAGAAAGTGGTTGACAAGTTCGTAGCTTCTGATATAATAAGAAAATCAAGAAAGTATAAACCCTTCCTTGATTTTGAACCAAAGCGATTCTCTGACTATGTCAAGAATCACTTTTTATTATGAAATAAAACGCAATACTAAAAATACATCGCTATACGAAGGAGAACAACCTATGGCACTTAACGACTTTTCAGCACTGAAAAAGAATCGTACAAAATCACTTGATAAGCTCAATGCCGAGCTAGACAAGTTATCCTCAAAGACCTATTCAGATCCAAATGAAGGTAAATTCTGGAAACCCCAACGAGACAAGGCTGGTAATGGATTTGCAATCCTGCGCTTCTTGCCTGCTCCTAAGGGTGAAGAAATGCCATTCGTACGTATCTGGGACCACGGCTTTCAAGGCCCTACTGGTTTATGGTATATTGAGAACTCCCTAACCACTCTGAATCAAGATGATCCGGTATCAGAATACAACTCTAAGTTGTGGAACACTGGACTGGAATCAGACAAAGAAGTGGCTCGTAAACAAAAGCGTCGTCTCAAGTACATCGCCAATGTTTATGTGGTAAAAGATTCTGCAAACCCGCAGAATGAAGGACAGGTATTCTTGTATCAATTTGGCAAGAAGATCTTCGATAAGTTGAATGATTTGATGAACCCATCTTTTGAAGATGAGGCTCCAGTGAATCCTTTTGATTTTTGGGAAGGTGCAAACTTCCGATTGAAGATTCGTCAATTTGAAGGATACCCCAATTATGACAAGTCAGAGTTTGATGCTCCTGAAGCCTTGTCTGATGATGATGATGTCTTAGAAGATATCTGGTCAAAGCAACATTCTCTCCAAGAATTGCTTGACGAGAAAAACTTCAAGAGATATGATGAATTGAAGCAGAAATTATATCGTGTACTCGATCTTGGTAATGCTCCATCTGCCGATCCTTTTAAGGAAGAGCAAGATGATGTGCTTGATCTGTCTTCGTCTATGAAATCAGAACCAGCTCCGGTGATGGTCGAAAGTGTAGCCACATCTGTCGTCGATGATGACGATGATGACGATCTTTCTATCTTCAAGGAATTGGCCAAAGGCTAACCTGATGGGGGCAGCAATGCCCCCTTTTTTAAAGGAGAATCACTATGGCTATTGTCAACGATCCCTTGACGTTTGATTTTGGCTTCACTGCTGTTGATGAAAATGAACTGGAGGCAGTTCGTGTTGCACAACAATCTGCAGAAAGTTTGTCATCACAGCTGGAAACGGTTGACAACCGCGCGAAAATGTTATATGATAGTATCATACCTTTAATCAATAATTTGAAGAACAATCCTGAAAAGGACTACATTTATTGGCCAAATCGGTATGAGAAGTTGGATGCTTTCGCCGACCGACTATATGAAATCATGAACGGAGAGAATACATGAGTCTAATGGACAAAATGCTCAAAGCAGGAACTGTCAAACACTCAGCTGTATTATCTAAATCAAGTTTCTTTAATGAAAAACAACCAATCAAGACTGATCTGCCTATTCTGAACCTCGCGTTCAGTGGATCACTTGATGGTGGCTTGATTCCAGGTCTTACAGTGTTTGCTGGTGCCTCTAAGAGTTTCAAGACCCTTTTGGGTCTATATTGCATGAAGGCATATCTGGACAAATACAAAGATGGTATTGCATTATTGTATGATTCAGAATATGGCATCACGCCTGACTACCTAGAAAGTTATAATATCGATACTGATCGTGTTTTGCACGTGCCCATCGAAGATGTCGAACAGTTAAAATTCGACATCACTCAGCGTATGGAAGACATTGGCAAAGGTGATCGTATCTTCATTATGATTGATTCGATTGGTAACCTTGCTTCTAAGAAAGAGGTCGAAGATGCTTTGAATGAGAAGTCTGTTGCAGACATGACTCGTGCAAAACAATTGAAATCACTCTTTCGAATCATTACACCTAAACTAACCACACGAGATATTCCGTGTATTGCTATCAACCACGTTTACCAAGAGATAGGTCTATTTCCGAAAGCAATCGTGTCTGGTGGTACCGGAATCATGTACTCTGCCAATCAAGTGTTCATCATTGGTAAATCACAAGAAAAGGATGGCAAAGATCTCGAAGGGTTTAAATTTACTATTAATATTGAAAAATCTCGATATGTCAAAGAGAAGGCTAAACTACCATTTAGAGTCTTATTTGAGACCGGCATCCAGAAATGGTCTGCGCTGTTCGATCTTGCACTTGAATCAGGTCATCTGGCCAAAGGTTCGACACAAGGTTGGTACAACGTAGTCGATATGGCTACCGGTGAGATGGTCGAACCCAAGCGTCGACTTAAAGACATCGAGAATGATGATGAATTTTTTGAAAAATTGTGTGAAGATGCAAAATTCAAGACCTTTGTCGAAAATAAATTTAAATTAGGAACGGGTGATGCTAGAGAAGACGATACTGTCGAATCTGATACTGAATGAGAATTATTACCGCAAGGTTTATCCTTATTTAAAACAAGAATACTTTGAAGATAATTATCACCAAAAGGTATATTCGACTATCTGTGAGTACGTCGAGAAATATCAGGAGCCTCCGTCTAAGGAGGCTTTATCTCTTTCTTTAGATAAGAGAAAAGACCTTAATGAGGATGCTTATCAAGGTGTACAAGATCTAGTAAAGGAACTTGCACTTGACGTAGATACGAACACAGACTTTCTTATCGATGAGACAGAGAAATTCTGCCAAGATAGAGATCTGTTTAATTCGGTTCGTAAATCGATTATGATTCTAGAAGGCGAGGGTGGTGACCTAGATAAAGGTGAGATACCGAAGCTTCTATCTGATTCTTTGGGCGTGTCTTTTGATTCAAGTGTCGGCCATGATTTCCTTGAGCAGAACGATGATCGATACGATTACTATCATAGAAAAGAAGAAAGAATTCCTTTTGATATTGAATTATTGAATCGAATCACCAAGGGTGGATTACCTCGTAAATCGATGACTGTTTTATTGGCTACGACCGGTGGTGGTAAATCACTGGTTAAGTGTCATATGGCATCATCGATGTTGATGCATGGTAAGAATGTTCTATTCATTACTATGGAATTGGCTGAGGAAGAAGTTGCTCGAAGGATTGATGCTAATATTATGGATATCACTCTTGATGAAGTTGGTGAGATACCTCGTGATGTTTTTGAAAAGAGAATGGCTCGATACAAATCAAAAACCCCTGGCAAGATGATCATTAAAGAATATCCTACGGGAAGTGCTCACGTGGGCCACTTCCGACATCTATTGAATGAACTCAAAATGAAGAAGAACTTTGTACCAGATGTCGTGTTTGTGGATTATCTGAATATCTGTGCTTCTTCTCGGGTGAAAGGTGCTGCAGCTGCCAATTCATACACGTTGGTGAAATCAATCGCAGAAGAAGTTCGTGGTTTGGCCATGGAATTCAATTGTTCTGTGGTGACATCATCTCAGTTCAATCGTGACGGATATGGTAACTCCGATGTCGATCTAACCAATACATCTGAATCAATGGGTATCACCCATACAGCAGATTGTATTCTTGGTTTGATTACATCTGAACAGCTAGACTCTATGAATCAATTGATGATCAAACAGCTAAAGAATCGATGGGGTGATCTCAGTTATTATCGACGGTTCCTTGTTGGAATTGAACGGGCCAAGATGAAGATCTACGACCTAGAAGAAAGTGTACAACAAACTATTCACCAAGATTCCGGTGATATCAAGAAACAAGAAGATGACCGCCCAGTGTTCGATAAATCCCAGTTTGGCCAACGGCAGACTGGAGAGAAAGTTTCGAAATTCTCAATAGGAGGCTTGATATGATAAGCGAAACAGATTTTGACTCTTTGCTAGACAGCGTAGAGGAAATGGACCAGATCATTCGTGGGGAGAAATCCCCCGGCCGTGTGACAGAGTTCGAAGATGAGATAGAAGAAGAAGTCATTGTACTTGGATCTGCAAAAGCAACAAGAGCTGAGAAGTCTGCTCGCGCTAGGGCTAGGAGACACCAACGTAAATTAATTGTGGCAAAAAGGTGGTCCAATATCTTTGCAAAGTTGCACCGCATGAAAAAGAGTCTCAAGAAGCATAGGTAGATCTGCTGGGATATTATAAATAACTTTATCGCATACGGAGTTATCATGAAAAGTTTCACTATTTTTTTAGAATCATTATCCCCTGCAGATGAGAATCGCTTGGCTCTGGAGATTACTACAGAGATTGATAACGCCATTGGCTCAATTCCCACAGAGATTTCTATCGACGATAGACCTAAGAAATCTAACAGCGCTAAGCTCGGGATTTCTCAGTTGATGGCGGATAAAGATAGAACCAAATATGCTCCGTTAGCAAATGACTTCATATCCTCTCACCCAGACTTAGAGAATGTTTCGGTACCGCCTGCCCGGCGTGAGAAAGATTATGCCTTCAAGCACAAGGACATGGATCGAATTGTCTATGTGAATGTTAGACCGGATGGCAAGCGTTCTGGTGCTGGTGATGACCCACATGAATTGATGACTGCGGCTCTCATGCTGAAATCAAGCATCACTAATCCTACAAACTCGGATGAGATGGATGCTCTGATTGAAGAGGTTCGTGGTAGCTTGGATAAAGTCAAAGGATATAAACAAGGACAGGTTGACAGTCTCGCAGGAGATTATTCAAATCTGGCCAAAGCAGTTTCTGCGGCCCAGGCAATTCATGCTGCTGGTTATGGTGGTGCTGATATGGTCTATCTCACCGGCCAAGCTTGGGACGACGATGTGAAACAATTCCAAATCTCTAAGTACGGCATGAATGACTTTAATTCTTCTGATTTTATCATTAGAAAAGGCAACAAGCACTTGGGTGTCTCTCTGAAGAAAAAGATTCGACTCACCGAAACTGATCCTACTTTAATCAACAAATCATTTTCCACGCTCTTTGCAGACAAGAAGTTTGAAAAGATGATGAAGGATATCGATAAGAAAGCAGGTCTGTTCTATCTTAAAGTCATTGCAAGGGCTAAGAAGAAAGGTGAATTATCTGATGCAATCTTAGCAGACATGAAAAAAGTACGACCCGATACAAAGAACTGGAAACAATATGTTCAACGTATCAACAATGAGATTATCAATGCCGAATTGAGAACATCTCGATCACTCTTTGATCCGATTGCCAAATCGATCATTGCAAATAAAGAGATGATTGGTAACCAGTTAGTACAATTGATTTTCAAAGCAGATTTAAAAGACTTGCAGAAAGTCGATTTCGATTTTACTCTTGTGACAGGTATCGGTGATTATGGCCCCAAGAAAGGTGTTGTAATCGAGAAGGGTGAATACAAAGACATCGATACTGTATCAGAAAAAATAGAAAACCTCGCCTCCAAAGGTGGTGTCGAATTAGATTACACACCAGGCAGTGTACAGGCATTTGAACCTGGATCCACTGCTGCAATGCTACAATTTGACTTGAAACTAGGTGGTGTGGTATTATGTCATATTAAATTGCGATATAAAGGGAACTTTAGATCTGCGCCTTCATTTACTGCAGTGATGAGTGATGAGTTTAAAAACATATACAAGTAAAAAATGTATCATTAAATATACAATGTAAAGGATAAGAAACAAAATGAAGCCATTTAGTTATGATTTGTTTGAGGCAATAAAGGGTAAAGATTTGCGGCACAATTTTGAAGGATGGGATACATTAGAAAAAAATTATTCAGAATGTTTGCAAGATGTATATGTGATGTCCATGGTCGATGGTAAAAAGAACGGAACATATTTAGAGGTAGGAAGTGACCATCCTACATTTAGGAGTAATACTGCTCTGCTTCAAGACAATGGATGGACTGGAATCAGTTTTGATATTAATGAAGAAGCAGTAAAAGAATGGAATTTGGTACGAGGGACTGGTGATGGCGTTGATCTTCCGGTGGGAGGAACCAATAGAGCTTACGCAATGGATGCCACCAAGATAAATTATGATACATTGATGCATAGACATTATGGGGAGCATTGTAGATTTACTCAAAATAATGTGATAGATTATCTTCAATTAGATTGCGACCCACCTGAAGTATCTTATCAGGCAATGCTTAAGATACCTTGGAATTTTTATCAGTTTCGGGTAATTACATACGAACACGATGATTACTTCTATGATGATCAAGATTATAGAACATTGTCGAGAGAATTTTTAACGAAGCGAGGCTATGTATTGGTCGCTCCGAATATATCACCGGATGAAGATAGGTCTAGAGCTTTTGAAGATTGGTGGGCGCATCCCCAGCTTATAGATAAAGAGATTCTAAGAAAAATGACTACATATAATGATGGAAATAAAACACCTATAGAGTATATACTGGGAAACATTTAATGGGCACATTCAAGGATTTTCTTCTTACCGAAGCTAAGAACTTGCATATGACACACCTCGAAGATGCTGTGATCGATGGTGGTGTTAATGGCACTCGCAACGTTATCTTGTATCTCCGTGCTCTCCGAGATATGTTAGCTGGTAATACTAGCGCTGCTGTTTCTATTACAACTAAATGGGACGGTGCCCCTGCTATATTTGCTGGTATTGACCCGTCTGATGGCCGGTTCTTTGTGGCTAAAAAGGGTGTCTTCAATAAGAATCCGAAGCTTTATAAATCAAATGAAGACATTGATAATGATTTGAGTGGTGAATTAAATGATAAATTTAAAGTCGCGCTCGTTGAATTCTCCAAATTGGGGATTGAAGGAGTTGTACAAGGTGATTTCCTCTATACGTCGGACGATATCAAAGCACAAAACATTGATGGCGAACCGCATCTTACTTTCCATCCTAATACCATTGTTTATGCGATACCGGTCGATTCAGACCTCGCTAAAACAATATCAAGATCAAAGATCGGTGTGGTCTGGCACACAACATACCGAGGAGCAGATCTTGAATCAATGTCAGCAAGTTTTGGAAAGGCGATTGTCCCAAACCTCAAAAAAGTAAGTTCTGTGTGGAACGTAGATGCTGTCTTTGAAGACAAATCAGGTACCGCCACATTTACTGCCCAAGAAACAAAAGAATTCACTGCCCTATTATCTAAGGCAGGCTCTCTATTCAAAACATTAAAGAAAGATGTGTTGGAAGGTCTCTATAAAGATTCGGAATTGAATATGAGAGTAAATACTTTCATTAATTCAAAGGTAAGAGAAGGAGCTCCTGTCGGTGATCCTAAGTCCTTTGTTATTGGCTTACGCCGTTTTATTGATGACTATTACAACAAAGAGGCATCTAAACGAGCCTCTCCGAAGGGTAAACAGACACAAGTAGATAAAAAGAATAGTGTCCTTTCTTATTTTAATAAATATAAGGATAAAGACATCGAAAAAGTTTTTGAGTTATATAATATGTTAGTCGATGCCAAACACATAGTGATCGATAAACTGAATACTGTACAGGGTATCAAGACTTTATTGAAGACTTCGAAAGGGTTCGAGGTTACTGGTCAAGAAGGTTTTGTTGCTATTGATCATACTGGTAAGAATGTTTTAAAATTGGTAGATAGAATGCAATTCAGCAGAGCCAATTTCTCTCCAGATTACATAAAGGGATGGCAAAAGTAACTCATGGCTCAATGGAATAAAAAAACTCAACAGTTTTTACCCAACGGTACTTCATTATTTGAAGCGGTTACCTTGGCAGATCGCTTTGGCGCGCAGTCCGACTGGAGACCCTCATTTACTTCTAAGAATCGTCTCAAGGTTTCCAATCCTAAGACGATGTTTCACCACACATTTTCACACGTGGTTGAAGATGATTCCTGGCTCCAAGAGTTGGGTGGTACAGCTGTAATCTATATTGCTAACGATAGCCCAACTCCTGAGACGTTTGATCCTCTTAACCCAGGCATCTACAAAGTCACAGAAAACACTGCTGTAGCCGTAGTCAAAGCTGCAAATGATTTTATTCGAAGAGAAACATCAAACGTTATTTCTTATATTCCAGGCAAAGAACAATTTGTCACAATGGCATGTAGATTCGATATTCCTGTTGCAGACATCACTCGTCGAATCGGTATCTATAATGACGAAAACGGAGCTTTCTTTGAGGATGATGGTACTGGCGATTACTTTCTTGTCATTAAAAAGAATGGCGTCGAGACTGTTCGAGTAGGTAGAAATGCTGGAGAATGGAATGGCGATGCGCTTACCGGTGACGGTAGATCTCAAATTATAGCTAATCCTATTACACAACAATTGCTTGGTATCGAATACGAATGGTATGGATCGGGTCAAGTGAAGTTCGGTTACGTGATCGACGGCGAGTTTCATGTTATCCATACTGTAAATAACGCCAACTACACCGTGGGTACTTGGACAAAGACTCCATTTTTACCATTGAGACAAGAATTAATTGCATCTGGTACCTATACTGGGCCATCTCAGTATTTCTATCTGTCCTCTAGTTCTGTAATTGCAGAAGGTGGTATTGAAGATATTGGTTCAATTCATAACGCAGAAAATGGTTTAGATTTTGTGTCTAGTTCACCTCTAGTAGAAATCGATACCACAACAAATAATTTAATCAATGCAAAAACCTTCTATCCGTTAATTTCTCTTCGGCTAAAACCTATTGCACTTGCAGCCGCTGTAAGAATTATGGAACTGCAAGTATCTTCTGTAGATAATACGAATCTCTATTTCATGATGATTCGTAATGGTACTCTTACTGGAGCAACTTTTACAGATCCAGGTGAAACGTATAGTGCTGTAGAAATTGATACTGCTGCTACTGATGTATCTTTTACGAAAGACAATATTATATTTTCCGGAGCAGCACTATCTGGAAGTAGTAGTCCAATACAGTTTCTTGAAAGCGCACGTTATCAGCTTAAAAGAAAATTTGCGACAAACACTTTTTCTGCTTTAGAATCAGATACAGTAACAATTGTAGCTGCAGCGACATCTCCTTCCAAGACGGGCATCGGCCAGGTATCATGGTCTGAATTATATTAATAAATTATGGGCAACATTTTATTACTGACTGACATTCTTGAACAAAAAATTCGAAAAGAAAAAGAATTAGAATATTATCAGCAAGAATTAGAAAAGCTACAACAAAAGATGTGGTGGCTTAATAAAGAAATAGAGATCACGAATCTCTGTATTGAAGTGATAGAGACCGAAAAGGCAGATCTCGTCTCTGGTAGATTATTGAGTAATAATGAGAATAATGAACATTGAAAAGAAAATCATACAGATATGGATAGGACCTAATCCTGCTCCTATCAAATGGATTCAGACTTGGAAAGATAAACATCCAGATTGGAATCATATCCTTTTTACCGATGAAATGCTTAAAGCCCGTAAATGGAAAAATCAGCATTTAATTGATCAATACTATCAAATGAAAAAGTGGCCTGGAGTATCTGATTTAATTAGATACGAATTGCTCTATGAGCAGGGTGGATTCATGCCAGAGGCAGATTCTCAGTGTTTGGAAAGGGTCGATGAGCTATTCACATCACCACCCGAACACGCTTATACCTGCTGGGAAAACGAAAAGGCAAAGCCTGGGTACGTGTGTCCTGTCTTAGCAGCAAATCCCGGTAATAAATTCTTAAAAGATATCATTGATATACTACACGCAACGAAACCCGAACACTTAAAACCTGAACCATTCCGATCTACTGGTAATCTATTCCTAGCAGGATTGATTCCAAGATATAGACACATGCTTACAATTTGGCCTTCTCATTTCTTTGTTCCTCAATGGTACGTTGGGCCTAGATATGATGGACCAGGTAAGATTTATGCCGATCAATTCTGGGGTTCTACAGGCCTTTTTAAGAATGTCAAAACCTATGATAAAGGAACTACATAATGTATCTTTCAAAAAAACACAAAGTTATTTTCATAAGATCACCAAGATCCGCCGGAAGTTCGGTTATGGAATTTTTAATCGAAAATTTAAAAGACGATGAGGCCATTCACACAGGTTGTGAAGATGGGAATCAAATAGCCGATACACTACCGAGCAGTATAAAAAAAGCTATGATTGTAAACGGGACTAAACCTATGGAAATCAAATTCATGGGTCTGGATGATATTCTAGCTTATATCAACATTGTAGATGAAGACAATTTAGAAGACTACAGAGTGTTCACGATACTGAGAGATCCTGTCGACAGACATCGTTCGATGTACAACTCTCTAAAAGAAACATGGAGCAGAGATATCCCTACCATGCTGGACGAATATCATTACTTGGCCGGGTCACCAGGCGGAATTGCAAGTCATTTTAAAAATGATACAGGTGGTTCTATCAAGGTAACAGACCAAATGTCGTACAGGGGACAATTATATGGTCGTGTTTATCTATTACCTTTTCTTGAAGACCACTTACGTGATTTACTCGAAGATTTAGGTTTACCGTTAGTGCACGAATTGCCTAAATACAAAAAAGAAGAAAATGAATATTCTCCGTTACCGTTTGATTATGAAACGATAATGGCAATGAAAAAATATTTCAAGAATGATTTCAATCTCTATTCGAGATTAAGGATTACAGCGGATGAAACCAACAAAGACTTTTATTCTAAGACATTCAAACGAAAAGAGTCATGAATATGCGGCAGTCGCAGCCAAATCTTGTGACGATGTCGGAATAAAATGGGAATATTTTAACGGTTATACAAATATGATCGGTAAGGATGCTTGGGTAGCAACTGGCATTCCTATGAAATGGAAATATTCTGGTGGTGATAAGCCTCTATGGGTAAACAACGAAGATATGCTTGAAGCCCATAAAGCGAACTGCGCAAGCGCCGGTCATGCTGCTATGTGGAAAAAGATTTCTCATGGAACAGATGAAGCTGTGATCATTCTGGAGCACGATGCCTTATTATTGAATTCGGTCGATATCGATGTACCTGATTATCACATTGGTGTTTTGGGCTATAAGGTAAAGGATCCTAAGAAATACGACCACGTTAAGGCCGGATCTCCAGATAAATGGGTATCGATTGATGGTCATGAAGGTGCCCATGCATATACAATCACAAAGAAAACTGCTTCATATTTGGTCGAAGAAATAGAACAAAAAGGAGTTCTAGGAGCTGTCGACAACGCATATTTCATTAGAGGACAAAGAAAAACAAGAATGCCTCTTTTGATAGCATCATCACCACCAGCTATAGGTTGGCTCAGAGAGTCGACAATATGGAAATCTGGTTCTGCTAATTCAAATTATAAATTTATTGATGGATTCCAGAGGTTTTACAAGGAATAAATAAAGGTATAAAAACATTTAAGTGGTTCATATGTCATATCTAGAAGAAGTTCGCAAAAAGAAATATCGAGAAGCTAAAGCTGTAGTGGTCAATAAAGAAGATGATCACGACGATACCGAGCTTGACGCCGACGATAGCGATACTAAAAAAGAACCTAAGGCTGAAAAACCTAAGAAGGGTGATAAAAAGAAGAAAGGCAAGAAAACAATTGCCTTCAAAGAATTTGATCCAGCCAAATACATCGAAATAAATCCTGTTACTGAAGCCACAGAAGGTGATAAGGCAGTAGTTACTACATTTGGTAGGATGAACCCACCTACTAACGGTCACGAAAAACTTGTGTTCGCAATGAAAAAGCAAGGCCGTAAACGTAAGGCGGATGTAGCAATCTACCTATCCCACTCACAAGACGCTAAGAAGAATCCTTTAGGTTATAAGGACAAAATAAAATATACTCAGCAGGCGTTTGGTGATATCATACAGAATTCTAAGGCAAGAAATATAATCGAAGTTCTGAAAGAGCTCGATTCCAAATACGCATTGGTCACAATTGTTGTAGGTTCTGATCGTGTGAAAGAATTTGATACTCTTGCCAACAAATATAACGGTAAAGAATATAATTTCAAATCAATTGAAGTTGTCTCTGCTGGCGAACGCGATCCAGACTCCGAAGGTGTTGAGGGTATGTCTGCATCTAAGATGCGCAAACTTGTCGCTGATGATAACTTCCCTTCATTCCACATGGGTCTGCCAGACCGTATAGTCAGAACGCCAAAAGTTGCAAGAAAGATGTTCAACACCATCCGTGATGAGATGGGCCTCAAAAAAGAAGAGTCAATTGATTTTGATGAATTGCTTAAGAGTGTTCGTGAAATGGATGACATCGTCAACGAAGAAGAGGTTGATGAAGCTTTGAATCCGGCTCAACGCCGAGCCCGAAGTCTCCAGATGAAGAAGATGTCCAAACAGATTGCGCGTAAGAGAAAGCAATCAATGAAGAAGCAGGCCTCTCCCGAAAAATTGAAGGCACGTGCAGAAAAGGCAGCAAGAAACTTGCTAAAGAAAAAGATTGCTGCTGGTAAAGACACAGGTGATTTGTCATTTTCCCAGCGACAAAAGATTGACGATAAAGTTAAAAAGATTGGGGGAGCTAAATTAAAGACTCTTGCCAAGAAGTTATTGCCTCAGATTAAGACAAAAGAAAAAGAACGAATTAAAGCAATGCGTTCGAAAAAAGAAGAAGTCACAGAACTGATGGATGCAGTAGAACATTATATGTCTACTGAGATGCTCGAAGAACATCGTCATGCCAAGATCTACACAAGACCGCACCAATTGATGAAACAAGATCATTCGGTGAAAATCGATTACCGCTTCAAAACATTTAGAAAATGGAAGCCCGTTGTCGAACCCGCACCTAGTACAGATCAGGTCGACTCTCCCGAGCCGGAACTTGATGAAGAGGATCCTTGTTGGGATGGATATCAGCAAGTAGGCATGAAGAAAAAGAACGGCAAGAAAGTTCCTAATTGTGTCCCCGAAGAACTCGAAGAAGGGGTCAATGTCGAAGAAGGGGTCAATGATCCAGCGATATTCAAAGCAATATTCTTGGCTGGCGGCCCCGGTTCTGGCAAATCATTTGTCGTAGGTAAGACTGCCTTAACCGCTCTTGGAATGAGGGTAGTCAACGTTGACGATGCATTTGAATTGGCAATGAAAAAGGCAGGACTTTCTTTAAAGACCGATACTTTTACTGATAAAGGTCAAGAGCTTCGAGGTAAGGCTTCAGATCTTACCGGCAAGAAACAAGAAATGTTCTTAAAGGGTCGCCTAGGACTGGTCATTGATGGTACCGGAAAAGATTATAAAAAAATCAAAGAACAAGCTGATACCCTTAAAGAATTAGGTTATGATGTAGGTATGATCTTTGTTAATACGGATAGAGATACTGCATTAAAGAGAAACGCTCAAAGAGAGCGATCCCTGCCACCAAAAGCAGTGGACAAGATGTGGCAGGATGTTCAGAAAAATCTGGGCCGATTCCAAGGTTATTTCAGAAAAAATTTCATCATTGTTGATAACAGTGTGGGCGCTAATTGGGAAGCTGGAACTCAAAAGGCGTACAAATGGGCTAATAAGTTCACGCGTACGCCTCCTACCAGCCCAGAAGCAACCAAATGGATCAAACAAAGAAGTGAGTCCATAGAAGAAGATTTTGGCGCTGATGGTCTCTTGATGAAGCTTGTTCCTTGGATCGCAAGATGGGCTGATACAAAAACACACAAGAAACAATATGCTCGAGCAGTTCGTACATTCCTAGATTTACGAAAAAAGAATCCGAAACATGCAAGACAAAATCTTGTGAAGGCAGCCCAGATCAACAATGTGGATACAAGAGCCCTTGATAAATTCTTTAGAGCAATGGTTGACAAAGGACTCATGCCTGCTCATTTAATTAACTACCATCCGACATTCATGACAAAAGCATGGACTGAAGAAGGTGGGGCAGGAGAAGAAGGCACGGATAAATTAGTAAAAAGATATAAATCCGACACGCCTGGAGAATAACCAATGGCATCTACATTTAAACTTTACGCAGATAAAATGGGGGCTACAGATCCTACCACATATATCGGTAGAGAGGGAGATATTTTCTACAACCCAGAGCTCGGTTCTTTAAGACGATCTGATGGCACAACACCTGGTGGTGTGTCGGTCACCGAGGCCGGTTTAGATGTACAAGATGATACGCTGACTAATGAATATTACATATATGTCGGCAACCCAGTTAATAAATTATCAGCTATCCAAGATTATCGTCAGGCAAATACTGGGTTGGTTTATGACCAAGAATTTGCGTATTTAGATCAAGCGTTTAAATTTGTTATGGAAAATCCTATAGATGAAGTTGGTACTATAGATCCTAGTTATGGAAACACTCAACGTAAGGCGGTTTGGGTTATCGCCTTAGAAGAAAGTGTTACCCACATTCCCAATCCAACCACTGATTACGATAGTTTTGATCTATGGAATGTAAATCATCAAATATTGTTGCTCAATCAGAATGCGTTAAACCCAACACCTGCAATAGCAGAATGTTATGCTGTCATAGACGTTGACCTTAAATTGTGGGGGATACCTCTGTTTCAACCCGCAACAAAAGATCTAAAATTTGCTAAGAGGTTAAGTGCAACGGATTGTCATATTAGAACTGCTAATAATAGTCAAGGGTTTGCCCCAACGATTTTCGAGCATGATGTCCATACATATCATGGCTATTCACAATTATATAATTGTGAGTTTAAACCTACTGCCCCAGGCGGGCGGTCTATCAGCGCTTTGGATAATTCAATGGTGGATGTTGAGGTTGCCGCTCTTGATGAAACAAACGGCAGCCTGCAAGTTTTTGCCAACTCTGGATCGGTAATAACGGTTGATTCGAATAATAACAATCTTTCATTGAACGGAGTGAATTGCTGGGACAATTCGATGATTAAGTTTAGTGATGCTATAACTACTAGTAACAGCATCACTGTCAGAAATAGTGAAATTCATATATTAAGTAGTTTAACATTTAATGGAGCTTCAGCACGTTTTAATTTAGGACAAGGTAGTAAAATAACATATGGATCCGTGAATGCGGTACTAAGCACATCTCATATTATGGGTGGAGATTCTATATCGCACCCTGATGCTCAGCCATTCCTAGATTTATCAGAAGCAAGCTGGAAAGATGGCGTCAAAACTATTAACGCTGGAGCTGGATATAATCAAATAGGCCAATATAGAGGCACCTTTAGATTACCTAACATTGACACTACCGCTCGTAATTCACTAACAGCCGCAAATGGTGATATGATTTACAACACCACTGTCGGTAGATTGCAGGGCTATCAATCCGGTGCTTGGATTAACATAGACGGAACCTAGGACTAAAATGGCAACAACGTTTAAGCTTTATGCAGATAAGATGGGCGCGACCGATCCTACAGCCTACATCGGTAGAGATGGGGATATTTTCTATAATCCAGACACGGGCTCATTAAGACGATCCGATGGAACAACGCCTGGTGGTGTCGCGATAGCTACCGGAGGTGGTGGTGGGGATCTCGTTGATGATCTCACTCCTCAATTAGGTGGCACTCTTGATATCAATGGACAAGAAATCACTGGCGGTTTAATTCCATCTGCAGATGTTACTTATGATCTCGGCTCGAACACAAATCGATGGAAAGACCTTTATCTTTCAGGTAGCTCGATTGATTTGGGTGGTGTCACCATTTCATCAAGCGCCGGGAAAATTGATCTTCCTGCTGGCAGTACAATCGGTGGGTCTGCTGCAGATCCTATTGTTCATGGTCTTGCAGCCACAATTGCTCAAGATGGTGTCGTACCGTTAAATTTAACTCCCGAATTCCAAGGCGGAATTAAAGTAAATTTATTCGAAGAGCCAAGCCCAGGTATTCCTATTGAGGTTGATGGGAATCTCAATGTAAACAATTCAATATCTGTAGTAGGTACAATAGATCTTCCCAATTCTACACTAACAGCTAATAATGTCGTGTCTTCATTCACCTCTGCTGGTGATTTGACAGCCACTGCGTTGAATACACATACGGTCCCGGCTGGAACATCAACACTAGCATTAACATCTGACATCCCTGTGACACCCAATGAGGATTACGTCATTATTGCGCCAGGTGTGTCGAGTATCGATGTCGCTGCTGCTACAATTGCCCACGGTTCTTTTGTCACAACTGATGAAACTGTTCCGGTTGTTATCAATCCTTCCGTTACAGTAACTTCTGGATTCACGGGCATTAAAATTGAAATCTCTATGGTAGGATGGGATCCAAACAACGGTGCAGACGAAATTTATCTACATCTTGAAAGAGAAGTCAATGGTGCAAGTACCACCAAATTAAAAGAACTCTTATTTCCAGCTGCGAACCAATTTTTCGGACCAGTTAATTTTGTTCATATTGATGTACACGGTGCCACTGCTGGTGATACTGTATCGTATAAATTAAAGGTAAGTACAGTCAGCGGCAGTAGTTCATTTAGATTGGTCACTGGTGTCTCAGGTGATTCGGTTTATATTAAAGAAATTCCATAATGGCTTCTACCTTTAAAATTGCAGCCGATAAGATGGGGGCCACAGACCCCTATTCTTATATCGGCAGAAAAGGTGATATCTTTTATGATCCAGAATTCGGTGAGCTCCGTATAAGTGATGGTGACACACCTTATGGCCTAGGTCTGCAGGCTGGTATAGGAGCATCAACACCGACAATCAATCAAGTATTACAAGTAAATAATACAGCCTCACTCGAAGCATTATTTGCTGGCGGCATTCGATTTGAATCAGTCGAATCTCTCGAAGGATTAAACCCGATCTCATTCGATGCTGATGTGACCATTGAACCTGGTCGAACCTTATCCGCTGATACAACATCATTTAGTAATCTGAATGGATTGACAATTCCAACCGGTCCGGGCACGGTAGCACTTCTATCTAATATTGCGGGATCCGGTACTGTGTTAGAGGCTGTCTCTGACGATCCTGCTCCTATTTTGGGTGGTAACCTATCACCAGATCAATATAAAATTAAAAATTTATCGTATGGTGTTTCTGGTGTCATCATAGAACAAAATGGTGTAGGAAATCCAGGTCTTGTTGTGAACAATTCAGCTGGAAATCCAGTGTTGACAACCTCTGATGAATCTGTTATAATAAAGGATAATTCTTGGCCTACTACAGATGGTGCTGCAAAACAAATATTGACCACCAATGGAGCTGGACAGTTATCTTGGGAATATCGTAATCCGTTCACAAAATTTTACTTTCATTACGGAACTACCCCAGGCACTTCTGTATTGGATTCAGACACTTTAGGTGTGGCAGTAGGAGCGTGGCAAGAGATCAATTTCGCCAATGCTGGTGGAAGTGGCAATATAGGAGATCACGCACCCAGTTCTGCCGATTTTGATCCAACATTATCCGGCGTGAATATTAATGGAACCACTGGTGTATTCTCAGGTTTCACTAAAGGCACATATGAGATATCATTAGAACTTAGAACCTATAATGCAACTTCTCAGGCTGAATTAAGAACTGTTGAGATACAATCCGGTACTAAAACCATACAAGGAACCTATTTCTACCCAGGTCAAACAACAAGTAATTATAATGATCCAATAATTATAAATATTAGAGGATTATTTACATTCGAAGATAACAATTCTGCATCTAATAATTTTCAGATAAATCTTCCGAGTGAACAAAGTTTTGGGTTCTATATAATAGAATCTATTTTATCGATCGTTCGATTAACATAACGGAGAATATAATGAACGAACTAGAAACAGCTTTCATGGAGAAGCTCTCAGATAAAGCTGCTAATATGTCACCCGAAGAAAAGAAGGCAATGGAGGTCATTCAAAAAGCGTGGTCTGGTCTTTCTTCTTCTGAGAAGTCTAAATTCATCATGGCATATGCCAAGAATCCCTCTCAGGCTATAGATCATATTATGAAGGGACTGAAGAAAGAAGATTTGGAATTGGGTGAAGATAAAGAAGATTTGGAAGAGATTATTGGTAAGATTATTAAAAGATTCTCCACATCAGGTCGTGCTGACGCTGCTGAAAAGAAAGCAAATGCACTCGAAAAGAAGGCAAAAGACAGAGAACGTCTGAAGAAGGCCAAGGAAAGAATTGCAGCTTCTAAGAAGGCTGAACGTGAACGTAAAATGAATAAAGAAGACCTTGATGAAGCTAAGAAGCCTTCAGATGATGAGATGATCGATGTAATGGGTCTTGCAAAGAATTCTAAAGAGGCAGTTAAGCTCATTCAGAAGAAATATAAGATGGATGCTAAAACCGCTGAGGCAGAAGTTAAGCGACTGTTAAAGAAACTTCTTGGTGAATCACTCAGGAAAGATATTGCTCAATTATCTGCTAAGTTCCCTGAAGGGTCTGAGGTCACTATGAAGCATAATGGCAAGAAAGGCAAGGTTCTTTCTGTCGGCAAAGATCATGTGATCGTGGGTGTTGGTAATAAGACACATACTCATAAGCCCGACGAGCTGATTCCAGAATCATTAGACGAATATGCAAAAGAAAATCCAATGATCATGAAGCTGAAAGGTAAGAAGGTCGAACTCTTAAAGACCGGCAGTTCATTTAAACCAACATTTACCCTCACTGTTGATGGAAAAGAAGAAGGTAAATTCGGTTCTGAAAAAGATGCTATGAAGCATTTTGCTAAAATGACTAAAGAAGATGTAGAAGAGTCTTCATCACAATACGGCAAGTCAGTTGAGCGTATTAAGGATAACAAGAAGAAGTCAAAAATCAAGCCTGGTGAGTTGGATAAACTATCTCGCTTAAGAGATATGATGAAAAAAGCTAATGAAGAACTTGAAGAAGCGCGTGTTGAAGCTGTTCCTCAAGATGCTCCCCTAAAGGTTAAGAAGGATCAACAGGTTCTTTCCTATACCACCCGAGGTGGTCAGAAAATGAAGGTCGCCGTAGCCAAGGACAAGGCTTTTGCTGCTCTGGGTCATTATCGCAAGATGGGCATGACTAATGTTCAATTAGAATCCACAGAATATGAAACCAAAAGTTTCACTTCCTTTATTGAAGGCACTGTAGATCGAGAGAAGTTAGTCAAAGTATTTGACAAATTGAAAAAAGGTTCA
>ENA-UOXV01001670-UOXV01001670.1-marine-metagenome-genome-assembly--contig:-NODE-1670-length-30397-cov-4.604245_pt1 | contig 30397 bp, 24 predicted proteins | sample MGYA00238165_ERZ766961 | MGnify/ENA primary metagenome ERZ766961 (study PRJEB28924, sample SAMN03173240) | marine metagenome | biome: Marine; feature: Water; material: Subsurface seawater | place: North... | reverse complement strand
AAATCAATAAAATCTTGTGTGATTTCTGTTTGTCCACAATCAAAAAAATAAATCTTTAAATTTGTTAACGTGGCCAACATAGCGTTGACTTCAAAGGATTTGATATTCCTTGCATGTTTGTGGAAATTCTTCATATGAAACTCAGAAAATTGTTGTATAGCTTGAATGTACTTCTCTGAAAAAAAAACCTCTGGCAATTGTATGGAAAATTCACTGATACGTTCACATCCTCCGCATGAAACAATAGCCATGAAACGAACAACGTTTATAATTGAATATTGTAAATTGGAAACGGTTATTGCAGCACATATTTCTAAATTATCAAAAATGCAAAGTGGCGCTGGCGCACGTGTTTGTATATAATCAAAATACTTTGTAAATTTGTTCGTTTCAAAAAAATCAAGTAGTTGATCATTAGGAAATATTTCTGTTGTAACTATCTGATGCAATTTTTTTGTAAAATAAAACGAAAATGCTTTCTCGTCTTTATACATTTCTATAGCGCCACGAAAACATGCACATAAAATAAGGAATTTTAATGCTTTTGCGGATTGAATTTCGTTACTCTCAACAAATGCTAGCAGCTCTTGTATCCATTTTTTGTCGGTAGATTCAACCCACAAATCTGGAATTGATAGCGATGAATATTCTTTGTACGACGAATATTTTTTGTACGACGAAAATTGATAAATTTTATAAAACGTGTCCTTTATTAACGTTTCATAATTTGGGGTGTCCAAGAAAAAATATGCTCGGAGCCCAGGGTAAGGGTTTGATTTGGTGTCATGTGCATTAAAAAAGCCAGAAATGGTTCGTTTAGCTTCATGAGTTTCTTGAGTGACAGCCCTAAGTTTTTTTGCCGGTGGCTCCGGTGGCTCCGCTGGCTCCGCTGGAACGTCATCATCGCTTGAAGAATCTAAATGTATTATTTGATATTGACTTGGTTCTAAGGATTCATTCATTTTAAACGGGTATACTGTTTACGCATTCTGTAATATTAGGTTTATATTCTAATCAAGAGTTGGAGTCATTTTAACACATTTTAAAAATTTATTAATCCGACGGAAAATTGTCGTCATTTATTTTAAAAGGAGGTGCAGATTTTAATACACCTATAATGTTCATGTATTTTTCTTTTTTTTAAACGTGTCGGTGGGCGTTAGCATATATACAAGGACAAAAATAAACTTAAAAAATAATGGATATGGTTTATTTTATTAAGTTATGTAAAAACAGTACAATTAATTACAAAAAAGTTTTGTGCGGGTCACGACGCCGTCTTTTTCCGCGACCATTTCAATTTGAATGTGGTCGTCGGATGAAAAACGTGTAGTCATGTTGCCGGCCTTAATTTCAACATAAGTCGTCTCTTCGATTTTACGTTTCTTGCTTTCTGGTTCAACGTCCACTTCATCAAAATTAAGTTTGCGACGCACGGGCAAAGGAGCCTCTACTGGTTCAACTTGCAACATGGGAATTTTTTTTGTTTTGGGGGCTTGTTTTTTGGCTCCAGTGGTGGTGGGCGGGGTGACCAGGTCAGACTTTTCCACTTGTTCCTTCGTCTTTTTTTTTTCAGGGACGGTCATTTCAGTAATAATAATATTACAATTGTCTTGATGTTGTTTGAGTTGCGCTGGCCATGCACTTTTGCGTCGCTCAAGCAAAACTTTGTCACTCACGCAAAATGACCCAAACTTTCCTGGAATCAGATTGTTGGGAACAACGGCCTTATCCCATCGAACTTTCCCGCCTTTGGTGCTGCCAGCAAACAAACTACCACAAAGACGAATTTCAGCCGCCACGTTCACGATATACTTGATCTCTTTCCCGTTCCACAATGGAACGCATTTCCATCGTCGACCACTTGCGTCAAACATGCCAACAAACCCCGCAGGAAAATGATCGACGGGAAAATCAATGTCGACCGTTTCGTAATTAAAGTCGTCGCTAAAATTTCCATCCAAAACAAAAATGTTTTGGTCGGTAGATGATGGAAACCGTTCTGCATCAATGGTTACTTTGGAAGGAAATTTGATATGGATTTTAGATTTTGACCCACGCAGACCAGCTTTGATCATGTCTTGGTTAGCGTCATACACCGCTTGCGAAATGGGAACAACCTGAACAGTTTGGCGCTTTTTTTGTTGAGTGGCCTGTTCACCTACCGGCATCAATTCATCAATCCCTTCAAAATCAGACTCTTCATCACTATCACGCAAAACAGGAAACGGCATTCTGTCTAACCCTCGTAAAATGCCAAATCTTAAATTATGAGAGAAAACTAGGTTCAGTTCAAAATAATTTTATTATTGCAAAAAAAACTCCGATTTTTTTTTTCAGTTGCCAAAAAAATCTTGGGAAGTTTTCACGGCGTCGGTAGACTCTTTCTGACTCACTTGATCAGGGATTCCTTTAAGAGTTGATCTGATGCCTTTGGCGACATTTTGCCATGCTGCACTTGTAAACATATGCATCAGATAAATTATCGGATCATTACTTTTATCAGAGTCCATTGGAATAGAATTTAGGCCGGTGATAATTGCTTTAATGTTATTGTCATCTAATTTGTTGTTTTTGTGCATCTCTACAACGCAATGAAACAAAACATCGACAAATCGTACCATTGGCAAGATTTTTGTTATTTTTTGTGGCACGCGTTTGGATTTGAAGTTATATGTTGGATTATGTTTTGACAAATGGCTTATTACGCGAGCAAAAAAGATAATCAGAGCGTCATACAAAGGTCCACTTTTAGGATCCTCCTGTTTTTCCTGCAAACAATTTGAGAAATCGTCGTGATTATTGTACTCTTTAGCACAAGCTTCAAAAAAGCCTTGCTTGCGTTGAAACTTGTCCCAATACTTTTGCAACATGTTGAGTCTGTTTATAAAGCTGTCACCAGTGTCTGCGTCAATACTTCCTTGGGGAAGACCTTTTATAAATTCTTCATTGAATGTATCCATAACTTTTTCCCAGTCTTCGTCAACAATTTTTGTATCTTCCTGATCTTTTTTCTTCATTTCTTCAACACTGAACGTGGTAATGTTTGGGGTAAAGGTTGTTTTGGCGGTACGTTGGACAGTGACCTGTACTCTAACAGAAGGATCATCCCCCTTAGTCCAAAAAACTAGTTTGAGACCTTCATTATATTTCTCAAGAGTTTTGGTATCCGTGATCATTTTTTCATAAGCCTTCATGGTAACGTAAGTGACAGGAAAATCCATTTTGGTTTTTTCGTTTGTCATTCGCCCAACTTTCTGTGCGTTCATTAGTAGTGGGGGAACAACAGTTACATTTTGATCAGGGTAGTGCAGTGTATGTATTCCCATGAGCCCTTGAACTTCATCAAGAAATGACATATTGTGCAGTTCAGATAACGTAAATTGTGAACAATCACATATGTCTGGTGGCGTGTTAATAGCAAAGGTAATATTGTGACGACCTTTACCATCTGTAACGGTAGTATAGACTTCATTTCCCTCTGCGTTTTGATCATTACTCTCGTGAATAGTATGACGCTGTAATGGCATGCCTTTGTTTTCACCATCAGCATGAAATATAGCTTGCTCTTGCTCATCCACCTTGGCGCTCATAAAAAAAAAGTCATCACCCGTCCATTGAATACTCACCATAGTCGGTCCCATATTTTTGTCATGAAATGCCCTGCCTTTTTCAATGGGCTGGAATACGTTATCCCCAAAAGGTATTTGCTGTGCTCCTTTATGATTCTTAAACTTTAAAGTGTAATTTGTTGTTGTTATTTTTGTTGATCCTTGTGTCCTTGTAAATGTTTTGGCAGTTTCCTCCATGTTTTGCTGCATTAACTTATGCGCGCCTATATGTGCTACTGGTTCCTCCATGACGCAAAGTTTTTTCAGGGGTATTGCCCAATAAACAATGTTTGCACTTATAAGTAAAGCCAGTTATTATTACAATTTATCATTTTTTTAGTTTGTACGTTATGCGCAAGTTGCCAACATAGTCATAACATCTTGATGAATTTCCGTTGTTGATAGTTTCTGACGGCCGCAATACAAACTGTGGTTCCGTTAATGATATTTTCTGACGGCCGGTGCATTGTGTTGCAAAGCCACAATGACTAAATTGTGGTATATTTCCAACAAAACATCCAGGTGTCTGTGTTGTAATGTCATATATGAGATAGTGTGGCGTACCTGTATAAGCTATTACAACTGGACTGGATAAATTAGACAAGGAATAAACCGTGTCGGGAATAGGGGTTGGGGATATAAAATTCCCTTGCAGTATTAAAAGAAGAAATATGGGAACTAGAACAGAGAGGATAGCCTCAAAAACTATCCATGTGTTGTGCGTCATATTTATTGTTTTTTATAACGGCCATGCCCTAACCATTGGCACGTTTTATAGAAACCGTGCACCATCTTATATAGAAAAGATATCAAACAAAAGTGACATTGTCCGACGAGGTATTAAAGATCATATGCAAACATTACAGGTTATTCAGCACCAAGTTCCCGGCCAAATATTTGACGTAAACAAATTCAACCTTTCTTTGCACACCATGTTTCAAGAATGGCAATATTGTAGTTTAGGCAAATTTACAGTGCCCAAAGTTATTTTTTTGTCAAGTGATGGTGATTATGGTTGCGAGCCGGCAGTAAAGCTAACACAGCTTGAAGACAATACGTTTTACATGCACATTATGATGAGTCCAAATTGCGTTGACGACAATCAAGATTCCCAAACCATAGGTAAAGGGGAAGTGAATGGACAGCAGAGCTGGATTTATAACACTGAAGTTATGTATTCTAATCGTTTAATAGCCCATGAGCTGGGTCATAATTTTGGATTGTTGCATGCGGCACGGGATGATGACGAGTATGGCGATTTTACCTGTGTCATGGGAATGGTCGAGTCTAGACTTGATCGTGCCTATCCCACATGTTTTAATGCACCCCATACTTTTCAACTTTCCTGGAATAATGCCGAACACATTGTTACGAATGGAAACTACCCTGTACCCAAAAATAACAGGTTTATGTACCGCATCAATAACGTTTATTTTTTTCAAGTCATTCATGATCATGGATATTTCTACCTTAAAAAAAAAGACACGTCCAAAGGATCAGACACAACTTTGCTGGCAATTTTACAACCTGGGGTGACAAAGGCCAGTGTGGATGATTTTGATATTATTTTTGACAAAAATGTTCTACACGTTTTAAACAATACCCATTTTAGTGATTCCCCTTCCCACGTGCAAAGTATTATTTTCTTTTCGTTTGGTACTGGAATAATGGTCACGCTTCTTTATTTTCTATGGCACAATTAAAATGGTTCTGATGTAGTACATTCTGGCATAGGTTTGTCATCACTATCACAATTATTGAAACGATCCACGTACTTGTTCTGTTCATACGGTTGATTACAAAAACATAAAACGCTTCGTTGTACGTTATTTCCATCTCCAGCGCACGTACATGTAACACAGACAAAATTGTTTGTGAAAACACCAATGCAGACATCATCTTTTTCCTTTTCAAAATAAGGATTTTCATGGCGCTGCAAAAAAGCATAGGGTTCATCATTGGTTCGTTTAATTACAATGCTTTTCATTTGATGGATTTCTTTACTCTTTTCATTATTACCCCATGTTATCTTTACGGCAGTGTATATATTATATTCTGAACTGTCCCGTTTACAGAACAGGACATAGCACTCATGTTTGTGGGCATGATGTTCCATAATGTCAATAATAGTATTGCCGGCAAAATGTAAATTGCTAATACTTGATTCTGTTTTTTCGTTAAATTCATTACCAAAAAAAGGTGTGACTTTGCTGTTTTTGTCAACACGCCAAAACGTGCATATGGGGCCTTGCGTGGTTATCATAAACGCCAAATCGCCTTGACGCAGTGTAAAAATCTTGTCGGAAGATGGAAACGAAGAGTTTGACAAATCCACAAGTTTGGGCATTTCCAAACGATAGGTGTCCTCATAAGGAATAAATTTTTTTAACTCGGCTTCGTCAAATATGTATGGCAGTCCTGTTGTACACGAAGTTCCCTGAAAAACAAACCCGCGGGGAACTGTCATGGCGTATTCTTGCCCAGGTTCCACATCAGCATTTTGTGTAGGTGTGTCGCCATTACTTTCCTTGATGGTATAAGTAAAATTGTTAAGGTTGCTGATTGCAATAATCTCCTTTTTAGTATTAGAATTGGCTTGGGGGTTCATGTTTCCAACACGTAAGTTTATTTCTTCTGCATTTTTTACATTTTTAGGTTTCCATGCATATGGTGCGCAACACGGACTTTCCTTCCTAACCGTGACACGGGTAAGGTCAAGAAAGCTGCGCATTACTGGTTTATTTGGATGCTCTCGAAAAGAGGCTGAAATCAAAAATCCGTCTGGTTGCAAACTGGCCTTGTATTGAAAGTTTGGCGGAAGATAGGCGGGAAACCAACACCTTTTGTTGTGATTTTCAAGAAGGCCGCGATTTTTAATAAAAAAGAGCTTGCCTTCAACATGAGAACTGTTAAAGTACAAAAAGGTAAACTCTTTAGTTGTACTTAATTGTAGGGTTCCAAGATCGTGTGATGCCGTAAATGTAAGTGAATTTATTTCTCCAGCGTTTTTCCAGACCCTATTACCATCATGATGGATAACTTCTGACGACACAACGGTTGTACTATCTTTATCATTGTAGATGGCTTGTGCGGCGATGATGACATGCGTGTTTGAGTTAGCCTCATCTATGGCCGCCACTGCCACGGGTTTACTTACGTTTGGACTATTTTGAAACGAAAAGCATGAATTTTCACCCGTCACTTTTGATGCAAAATAGACAGAGTGTTCTGGGTTTGCTTTGGTCACAAACTCATCTATTTTGCCATCTACACCTTTGGCCACAGTTACGATAAATTTGTTTGGCATTTTTTCCACACTTGTGCAAATTCTGGTATATAGGGAACGGGATCGCTTAAGGTTAAATAGTACATGTAATCATTTTTCTCTGAAAGGAATATTTTTTGGACCTGCTGGCTGTTTCTGTCATTTTGATTATGATAATCGAGTAAACAAAAGACAGACCCCAAAGCTGGCAGCAAAACCTTTGTTTCGTATTCCTTTTGTTCTGTTAAAACCATCACACCATCTTTAGACACAATAATACGTGAATGGTTAATTTTAATATTGTGTAAGGCCTCGTCCACATCGCTCATGGTAAAGTGCATTATTGGTTCAAGCCAGGTGTACACACTCTTGTACCATTCCTTTACGCACACGCTACTATGCAGGGTCACCGTTCTTAACAAGACGTTACTGAGAAGTGTTTTGGCCGACAGCAAAAACAGTTTGTCTGCGCGCAAAAAAAGCGGTAATTTTAGCAATGTCAGCTCCTGGACAAGCCATGCACTGAAAAGAGCCAAATGCCTGGCCTGAACATTATGTTCATTTAAAAAGGATCGTATTTCGTCAGTCACACAAATTTCGCCAACATTGGTCTGTTTTTTTTGCAGGGCATGGACAAAATTATGGTGACACTTTGCGCACATGGTTTTAAAACTATACGCGGGACAGAGTAAGCATGTTCGGTTCGTAACACTTTTACACGAAATCGCAGCAACGTTACATTTTTTACAGTGGTAGGTGTTTGATTGAAAAAAAATATTGGCACAGGATTGGTGAAAAACACAGTCGCAAAGACCAGTGACAAGATTGCTTGTAGTTGGGTTCAACCAGCACGCGTTGTCTGGTGTTGTCATTTTACCACAGGCACTGCACAACAAAATGGACAAAGACGCCATTGTTGAACTTCTTGATGAATTCACCAGCGGCATCGTCGGCGAAGAAGCTGATGGATCCTTTCGGATCGCATTTGCGCGAAGCTGTGAAATGGTTGGCGAGTTAACAAAGCAACTGCATGCCAAAAATTTAGACCTTTGTTTTCCCGCATCAAAGAACGGGACCGAAACACTGTACATGAATATTGTACCGGCCAATGATTTTTCAAAAAGTATACCACATGATCTTTTAAGTAATTTTGTTTGGCTGCCAAATAAAATGGGCATGTACACGTTTACCAAATCAGAGATGCAGGGCATGAGTTTGCATCAACTTTTTCTGCAACTCGAACCCAATTTTACGCCCTGTCTTTTAGAAGACGAACCAGGCACGGACAATTTTTATCTTCACGTTGCAAATAAAGACGACGTGCGTGTTCCGAAATGCGACGAGCTAGTATCATCGTCCAACCGTGATCTATTGCCCATGATTGGCATGTCGGTCTTTGTTTTCTTCTTGGCATTTTACACCGAAGGCAATTTTCAGTCTTTGTTGGCTTTGTTCACCAAGAACGAAGAGTAAAATGGGAATAAAAGAAGTGGTGCATAAACTAGGAAATCAGCACGACTTTCCTATTCTTTTGACTGAGGAACTTCACCAAGTTTTTGTCATCCAGGGTTACAAGCGAAAAAATTTAGCCGAACTTTTAAACGCTTTCGGCAGTTTGTCGTATGTACTTGAAATCACCTTCCCGGCAACCCATCCTGAAGAATGGAAACTCACTGATGCTGGCAAACTGCAAGCCCATGTTCGTTTACCCGCCACCATTTATTTGCGCCTTGTGCCTTCTACCCGGGAAGGTCTTTTTAGTGAAGGACATGGCCAAGGTGACGAAAAAGAAAGGGAAGCTTGTACCACTGACATGGCCATAAAACGCGGTATGGCCTACTTAAAACAAAAAGCAAATAAACTTTATGAAACTTTTCCTGACGATGCAGCAGCCATTTGTGAATACTTGGGTCGTCTTGCACCCTACTATAAAAATTTTTATTCTTGGCAATGGTTCCTCTGTCCTCGCTCAGGAACTACGATTAATTTTCATTTAGAACCTTGCGGTATTGTCAATCCTGCTTTTTTTTTGAACGCACAACAATTGTGTAAAAATGCACGCATCTCCAACATTAACGTTTATCCCTACACGGTTGAAATTGTGTTTCATGCATTTTCCCAAATTGAAAATCTGCCTTACAACCGACGCCACCGTGCCCGATTTAAGCCCTACTAAACGACACTGATGGCATTAATTTTTTTTTGTATTATAAGCCTATTCCCATTATCATGAAATAAAAAATAACTTGCATTCAAAATGGGTCTGATGAGTTGCTGTGAAGGAGGGGTGGTTACGTTTTTCCAAGACATAAAAAAACAAGCCCATGCGTTCCAAAGTCTTGTTGCATTGACGGCAACCATAACGCTCATGCTGCTGTTATTTTTGCCAAATTTTGCAACCGTTGGCGGTCATGATCGTGCGTTTGGTAATTTATGGTGTGGCGAAAATACCATCGCATCGCAAGCAGACATTGATTTGTGGGACTGTTCCATGGAAACGCGAATGGTTAAAGTGTTTTTGCCGCTTGCCGCTATTTTTCAACTTTTTGTGTTTACTCAGGCGTATAGTATCTGGACATGGCACAAGACAATTGACCCAGGCACCCCTATTACAGGCAGTGATCGTTTTTTTCTGCACACGCCAACTATATATGTTGGCCTTTCTCTTCTTTCCACCTTAATTTCTGGCTGTATGTACATCATTCACCATTCTGAGATGTTTTACATTGTTGGTGAGACTAAGACTCCTTTGCATAGTTATAAAGATGGTACCTTTCTTGCTTTGTGGAGCATAACAGTTGGTCTACAAATTGCGCAGGGAATGGGTTGGGGCATTTTTGCATCTCTCGTCAACACTGGGAAACAAATCTATAATAGGGTTGCAGATAAAGTAAGCAATTTTGGACAAATGAGCCCTAGATCTAGAGATGATATTGTAAGCAATCCTTCATTTAATCCGTAATGCAGACACATTTTACAGCACAGAATGTATGCAATTTTTTTTCAATGCCTACAAATTCTTAACGAAAATAAAGACATAAGTTTTAACCTTTCGTGTGTGATGGAACATTTATGGTGGGAATGGTCTGCAAAGTTTGACCTGTACAACGATTTTGCAATAATGTATTATTATGAATTAGGTGATTTATTGCATCTTTTTTTGTCACATGTAAAATCTCAAACGGAGAAATACACTCGACAACATTTTCTAATGCGCTACCAGAGTCTGTCGCGATGTTTAGACTATTATGATTATGTGTTGACCCCAAAATATAATGACTTGAGCCAAAACACAGTTCTGATGATAAAAGGATCGCATCAACAACTTCTTTCCATTTATGATAACATTCACCCGCAAAGCGCAAGTTCCGCATCGGATGAAAAATGCAGCGGACCAGGCACAAGGGTTAAAGAGGATAACATTTGAGGGGAGTGGGACAGTTTTGATAAAAGTGTAAACAATAAAGAATGATGATAATACTCTTGTTCATTTTCCATATATGTTGGACATTTAAGTTGCGTGTGACGAGGGCTTGAAAGATAGGTGATGGGTATGGGCTGCAAAGGGTAGGTGCCTCCCTCAATTTGGCGGGACAGGGTTAAGGCCACGGGCGTTGTAGGATTGTAAAAAGTAACAGGGTGTCCTTGGTCAACCATGGACGTAAAACATTGGCCTTGCATGACCTCGTTGCCAACGACATAAGGCGTGCCTGCCAAAATGACAGGACAGGCAAGCGATCCATAAGTTTCCAAAATGGTTAATTCCAAAAAAGAAAAAAAATGCGCTGGCCATGCAACTAGTGTTCGTAATGGATGAGTGGCCTTATATGACGCAACATCGTGAATACTTACACTGTCAACGCCAGGAACCATAAGTTTATCAATACTGTTTTTGTACACATGCGCATACCCGTTGCCAGCTTCCCGAAAAATCGACATGACAAGCGACGGTTCAAATACCGAGATAACAACAAGACGAAACGCGGTCATAGAAAGTTCACTTTTTTTTGTCTCTAAACTTTTAAAACACGGCGGTAAAAACGGTAGGGCTTGAAATTCCGCAAGACCGTACACACGATATTTTGCCAAACACTGAAAAAATTGACGAACATTTTTTTGGTTCTTGTGATGTATTCCAAAATCTGCCCAGGTTCGGTTGGCGACTACCCGAAATAATTGTACACCCGTCAACAGTAAAGATTGTGGGTCATTGTATTTGTAATCCAATTGCGGGAAAATTGCGCTATCCCAAACACTATTGTGTTGATAAAATAAAACTTGGTCGCGAGTCGTGTAAAACGCATCTTTTAAAAGTGCCACGCAAGGCAAATACTTTTCTTCCATACTTTTTTCCAAATGAAGCAATAATGGCAGAACATGATCCTTGTACAAAAAACCATCCAGGCTTGTTTCCCGCATATTTAATGTACACACTTGACAATACACTTGTCCATTTCGTTCAAAAAATCGTTCATCCACTTCAGCACGCAAAATTGTCGTTGGCTTACCCGACATACCCGCATGACGAGAATGTTCGCACTGAATAGATACAAGCGATTTTAAATGTTTTTCCAAATCGGTTTTTTTCTTCTTATTCTTGATGCCGCCATGCACTAGAAACTCTTTCATCGGATAAGACAATGTTAATTTTTGAAGAAATTTGCTACTTTCATTGCCTACTAATTTTCGCAGCCATTGCATAATAACGTGCCATCCTATTGCACGCACACTATTGTCCTCTTCAAAAACAACACTTTGTAATTTTACAGCTGCCGTCAAAACTTTCCCATTTGCCTCGTCCACTTTAAATTCAACCAAGGGCGACACGTTTTGTAATCGTAAAACGGACAGACAGTTTACTTTTTTACCATTTTTGAGATGGCAGTTACCACCAAGCACTTGCACAGTAATAACCCCCATGAGAGGAACAAACTTTTAGTGCAAAAGACAATATTATGAATGTAACATATTTACCCTTCACTGTACGGCTTGTTAAAAATCGATCGCCAGTCAGTAAAATGCACGCAAAATTTTTCTTTGCGCTTGCCCTTATTTTTTTAATTCAAACTGTTCAAGTGAATGGTGAGACCGACATACGATGCCATAGCCGTGGAGAATATAATGAAGTTTTAAATCGATGTAACTGTGCAGATACCGACTACACTGGAATTCACTGTCAAACAGAACGAGGCGTCTGTCAACTAAATGAATGTGGAAAGGCTACATCTTGCGATATTGTGAATAATACGGCAGCATGTACATGTATTGATCCTCCAACTGGTTACACGTGGGACGCCAAATGCAAAAGCTTACGTTCGAATGCTTTTCCTACACTTTCTATGTCCGAAGGTAATGTTAGCACATTATTTTCAGGCCAAGACTCGATCGAAGATGCCAAATACACGATAACGTTTAGTTTTGAAGCTAATGAGTTATGTGCAAACGATACTGACTCTAATAATGTCGTTACGTGTAACAATACTCTCTTTTCATCGTATGCAAAAAACACGACAGACAGTACAACGAGTGGTTATGTTTTGAATACCTTTTCCCCTGATTCGTTGATAACTAAACACGCTACTAACGGAAATTTAGGTTCGCTTACTCAGTATGAAGCAACTTTTAATGGCCAATTTTTTATGTCATATATTGTTGTCACATCAGCACAATTTCGTTATGAAGGCGCCGCCCCCCTCCATTCAGCATGGAACTTGACCGATCTCGGGGTTGACATCATAACAGTGGATATTAATCTTGAACCCTGTACATCAAATGCATGCGATGGTCATGTTGCTGGTTGCACTGTTTTGGAGGTACCAGCACCAGAATCTTCGATCTGCACATGTAAAGACGGATGGGTATTTTCAAATTTCACCCTTACGAATGTTTGCAAAGACCATGTTGTAACCGCATGTAAAAATAATGGAAATTATTACATGAATGACGGTGTTGTCGCGTGCGATTGTAATCATCTTCCGGAATGGCAAGGTGCAGATTGTAATACACCTACCACCGATTGTGGTGGCATTGGCGCACACGGATGCATGCACGATTCAAAATGTGAAAAAAAATTAAATACGACAGGCATTACAGACCACGATAACAAATATACATGTTTTTGTAAACCTGGGTTTATTGGAGACAAATGTCAATATAATGTATATAATTGGCAAACTGATTTAACTGTTCCATATACTGAACAATTCACCGCAATAGAGGCAGCAACAACATCACATTTTTGGGTTATTTTTGCAGGCAAGGGTGAAAATCGAGAGGACGATTTTTTCTACGGTACGAATAGTTCTGATCTTAACCGCAATGTCAGTATTGAAGCCAAGGTATGTCAACCCGACGGATCTTGTGCTACATTTTATAATGGCACGCACGAAGAAATAAGTCACAAAATTCATGGTTATTATTATTTTGAAATTGGTGTGTCAAATATAACTTACACCGCGTTGAATGGAAACTCTAGTGTGGACGAGACAATAAGTATTGATGTTACTGTAACCGATAACAATGTGGGCGCTGCTGCCCGTCGTCGGGAAATCCAAACTTGGGATGAATTTCAAGATGCACAAAAGAATCTTGCTCTTAGTCCTCGTTTTGCGATTGTTGCACAAGTTGCACAATGTGAAACCAATTCATGTAGTAACCAGGGCCGGTGTGAATTGCATTATGGCACGACCCCCGTCTGTGTTTGTGAAAATGGCTATGAAGGCATACGTTGCCACTTGGAATCTGCCCCGGAGAACCCTAAAGATGATGATGATTTTCCCGTATGGGCGATCGTCCTCATTGCGACGCTAGGTGGTCTTGGAGTTATTGCTTTATTGATGTATATTATTAAAGGCATGAGTGGTCAGGCAAGCGGGTATGTTCTTACTGCGTAGGTAAAGTCTTACGCCATTCACATGGTCATTCTACAATAATGATCAATTTAATAAAACCTTTCCTTTGTCTTGTATTTTGCATTGAGCATGTCTGTGCCTTTACTGCAGTATGCGTGTGTGTGCGAAGTAGTGCCGTTGATCTTGTTACTAGTGTAAGTAATACACCCTTAATGAATATTTTAGTTCCAAGTTTTCGGAAAACAACGACCATAAAAGATGATGCTCGTCTGTATGTGGCGATTGACAGTGACGACTATTACTGGCATCGGTTTATTAAAGTTATTAAGAGTGTTGGGACCGTGGTGGTTGTGAATAAGACATTACTGGATGGGCGTATCCCATTTAATGAAATTACGCAACGCGCACAAGATGACGGCGCCGAATATATTGTCAGGGTAAATGAGGACACTGAATTTGTGACACCAGGATGGGTACAGATTGGGAAAGATGAATTGAGGAAAATGGATCCACCAAATGTGGGTGTTGTTGTGGACACGCGGGATAAAAATCAAATAGTATACATGATACAATCTTATGTAAAATTAACAGAGAGGATACAGGTTATATCCACGACAAAAAATAACGGAAACAACCCGAGAAAAATAAATAAAATTTTACACGATAAGGTATTAAAACCAAAGACAATACATCACAGCAAAATAATACTTTAATGCGTGATAGCTATCGTAAAAAAAACATTCATGTCTCGACTGATATTATGAGCAAGTTGGTGTCCCATGCAACGACGTTGCGAATCAGGTGCTTACAGCAACTTAGGCAGTGACTGCAATAAAAGGGTAAAGAAGACAATTCCTTTTTTGATTGCTTCTTTATCTAAACAGTTACGACATCTTTGTGGGTTAAATCCTTCCTGAAGTAACTCTAAAAAGAGCAATTGACGACGAATTTGTAAATTTTGATTTGTAAAACTTGCATGTTGCATATTGTTTTTATAATCCCTTATACGTAAATCACTATCTGTCTCATATGGACTCATTGAAATTATTCCTTTTTTTTGTAACGCGAATGATAATTGTATATCTTCACCGGTAGCATGTGTGAATTGTTGTTCCCCAAGATAGTATCTTAATAAATTGCGCTTTAATAGCCAAACATGTCCAACAAAATCAACTATTAATGTTGAATTATGTTGCTTGCAATTACCACTTTGTCTTAATAATGGAGTATATTTGTTGCTGATTTTTGGAGGGCTTAAAATTTCTGTGAATGACCTGCAGTTGCCTCCAATCAATGCATTGTTGTTTTTTTTAGAAACATCAAGGGCATAAGATATCCATTTTTTACCTACATAGACGTCATCGTCCCAAATAGAAACGTACTCGGCAGTTGACAACATATATGCTATATAAAATCGAGAATGATACCTTCCATTAGTGCCCAAATTAATATGTGTAAACGATATGCCACCTTTACTCTTAAAAATTGATAGTAAGGCATTTATATCCTGTGTGTCTATGTCATAATGTTGTATAACAAACACCCGATTTACAAGTATGCTCATATGTAGTACGTTGTTTAATTGACGTTTAAGATTGTGGACACCTCGTTTGTGTACGGTTAATATAATATCAATTTTTCCCTCTTCTGAACATACATTCCATCCTGGTTTTAAATTGGATGAGCATAAAATATCATCGTTGGAACTATGAATGCCTGACGCCATTGATGTTGAAAAGTATGTCATTTCCTTGTACAAATATTTTAAATATGTTGGGTTCTGTAATGTAGCAAGTATACGGTTGGCGGTATACCCATCTCCAAAGGGGTAAGACTTAGTTGTAATCGACGGTGTTGATCCCAAGTTTGTATATCTTGACTGACATATGAGTTTCATTTGTTGAAGCATAATGGTGTTGTTATTTACTAAACGACTCAATCCTGCATGTATTGCCTCTGGTCGTTCCGTGTTTTGTCGTACCACAAGCACGAATGTGTTGTACCATGTTGCTTCCTCTTGCAAACCACCAGAGTCGGTAAGAACGAAAATAGAATGCTTCAACATCCACTGGCTCTCTGTATATGATAATGGCGCAATGCATTTTAAAACATTGGGATATAATTGACATGCAGTGCGCATTATTTCTGCAGCTATTGGGTTCTTATGAACTGCAACAAAAAATATTACACCATTACATTGAGTGTTTGCTCCTATTGCATTATAAATTGCCGATAAGTACGGAAAGTTTTCACGGCGATGTGTTGTCACGTATACAAAAGGCATGCCCTCTTGTATTTGCGTCGGTTTTTCCATAAATTGTTCTGTTAGTCGCGTTGCATCAATCCCAGTGTTTCCCGAAACAATAATTCGTTTAGGATCAACCCCTTCATTTAATAAGTTATGCTTGCTGAGCTTGCTTGGGGCAAAGTGTATAGCTGCAATAGAACTAATTGTTCGACGATTAAATTCTTCTGGAAAAGGGGAATTCATGTTAAACGTCCGAAGTCCTGCCTCAATGTGAACGATGGGTATATTGCTTTGAAAAGCAACGAGTGAAGCCGCCAACGCCGTTGTTGTATCTCCTTGAACTAACCAAATGTCGTTTTTGTACACTGGTATTGTTGAATGTATACTTAAAAAAAGCAATGAAAACAGATCGTTAACCGACTGATTTCTGATGAATGTGTTATGAAGAGTAATATCAATATGTATGTCCCAATAATTAATAAATGGTTTAATTAAATCAGGATGCTGTCCAGTAAAAACCGTTACATATTGATACTTACCATAGTATTCAGAACTTGGTGTATCTAGTAATTTTAAAATAGGAGCAATCTTAATAACTTCAGGGCGTGTTCCAAAAAAAAAACAAATTCTGGGAAGTGGAAGTAACAATTGGTTGTTTTTGGTTTTGACATCTACACCTAGCGAACGCGCGTCTATTTTTATGAATGAACATGCAAACCCCAAAACAAAATAAAATGTAAACGTGATACTGGACATAATGTAAAATGTCACACAAAAGGTATAGCTAGAAAAGCAGTAATGATAATCATCGCGGATTAGGGCAGGGTAATGGAGGAAAAGGTTATGTTCTTACGGCCTACCCCCATTCACAAGGTCAATCCCCAAAATGACAAATTCAAGTCATGTTTTGATTGGGATACCACTGACACGGATTGTCATAACACAATCTGGTCAAAGATGAGGCGTAAATATCATAAGTACATAACACCGTTTGAGGTCATTATTCTTGGAACCCAAAATAAAAAGAAATTGACGATTTTGGCTCGTATCACCCTCATCGTGGCATTAAGTGCGCTTGCGCTGGGAATCAAAGAAGATTTAATTTCAACCCAAAACTCCGCTTCTTATACGACTGGCTCAAGTAATCCTGTAGATCAAATCGAGCCTGATGTCGATTCTTTTTACGAACACAAGAATGCAAACACCAACAAAAAGGGAGGAAAGAAAAGCAAGAAAGCAAAAACACAATTAAAGTGGATGGATTCTTGGGAGATTCGAAATGAATCACTCCAATTGGATGTAGACAACCATTTATTTTCTTCTCCCAGCTTTTATGGATTGTTCCATCTTCACACCCCTAAAACTGGTGGTTCCTCCTTCTGTGAGCATGCAAGGACTTGTTTGGGGAGTGCCGTACAAAAAAAACTATATTGCCGACCAAAATGGGGGCTGGGAGTGCATGCGACATTACCACATGCACAAAGGGAGCTAATTAAAATTAACCGCCACATACACAATCGCTACAAACACCAGAGTAATACTTTCCAACCAAGAGGTGTTATAGTAATGACTGTTGCGGAGCCTGTTGCTCGCACTGTCTCAGAGTACAATCATTGTCTTCGTTTACAACCAAACCCCAAAACGACAAATTCCAAATCATGTTTTGATGGTAATTCAACTGATTATGTGTTTACATCAGACATAGATTTGCTTGACTTTGCACGCAAGACAGCCAATAGGCAAGTAAGGTATTGGTTTGGTTGTAACGTGAGTGATTATTTGGGTGGTCCCCGTGACTCAATTTCGAATTCTTGCTCCCAAGATCTCGTTTCCAAGATTGAGCAAGTGTGGAGTCGAGGGCCGGCAATGATTCCTCTGCCGCGTGGGTTTGAAGAAGAAAACCTGAAAGTGATGGACTTCTTTTTATTTCCAAACAATAAGTGCCCCAATATTTTTCCTCATGTGCGGCCCGCAACAAATGCAAAATCTAATCAGCACAATTCAACCTTTCCACCACAGCTTGCTCATATTAATTTGCCGCCCTGGCTATCAGATGCTATCTTAAAATTGAATCGTTTAGATCTTATCTGGTACTGCCATGCAATCCAATGGCTCCATGAGGTTTTAACAAACGCTCTCAATCATTTCAGCGAAAAAGTTCGCATAGCTTACAAAAATTGCAAAAAATAAAATAAAATGGCGACAAAATGTACATACTTTAAAAAATCCCGATTATTTTTCAATGAATTTGCCTTCCTTTACAGTCAACCCCCAAAATGACAAATTCCAAGTCATGTTTTGATGGGTATACCACTAACACGGTCGTAATATCGTTTTTTGTTTATTTACACTCTTTTTTGAAAAACATGGCAAGATACCGTCAGATTTATCTGGCGATGCCACCATTTTGGAACCCAGTGTGTACGGCCTGAGTCATCAAACACGTATTTTGGCAGAAGAGGTTCACGAGGAACCGAAATAGATGTTATATTATTCGTTTCGTCCATGTAAGAAGCTATCATTTTGATTAAGTTGTTTGCCGCCCTTAGCCGAATTTTTCGGGTGGAATGCCCCCTTTCAAGCGATATATCAATTGTCATTATAAAAAAACCTCCAGGCTTTAATAACCGTACAACATTTTTTATTACTTTTTCATAATTATCAGTGTGTTCAAGAACGCTCACACAATATATTGTGTCATACGATTCGGAAACAAAATCAGGACAGGTACTGCATCGTGCATCCATACTTGTAAATGTGACTTTGTGAGATTGCTTACTTTGGTCATTCATGTCGTTATAAATTGTAACAAAATTAGAATTATAATCAGATGCGATGAGTGACCCATTTATGTTCGTAAGGTAGCCTTGTACTAAATAAGGAAAAAACGAAACACCGCATCCCAAATCTAACACATGGCCAGATGGCGGAGTTAGAAATTTAATTTGAGTAAAGACCCAAGGATACTCCCACACTCTCGACCACCAATGGAAAGAATCAAGAACCCATTTTTTTGCATAGTATGGTTCGAGTATTCTTTTCATCTGAAAGACCCAATTATTACTAAAAACTTCCATAACTTTCCATCCTGGACATATCATAATATTATTGACATCCTCCTGATACGGGATTCCAGAGAGGGTATGTAAAAAACCTTCATTGCAGAAATTTCCTTTCCGTGATCCGATATTGCCAAAGATGTCAGGCAAATTTTTTTTATTTGTTTGTTGTATATTTGAAATATTACTTATTTGCTTTTTTGTAAGAATCAGATTAGATAATAATTGCGCTTCAAAATTATTTGTATTATTTTTATTTTTTCTTTCCTTCATCTTTTTTTATACTGATAGTCATCTCCATTTTCATTGCTTATCATGTGCAAATACGAATACCGAGCAACAATCAACATAAATAATAATATATAAACACGCGGTGTGTTTTTATAGTAATATGAAGGTCTCATACTTGTTGGATTGTAAAATGAGATTTTATGCTGGATCGGAAAAGCAGTAATGATGATCAGACCGTTCCGATAAAATCTTGCTTGTACCGCACCGTTTGAAAATGACATTTTACGTTTGTGTAACATTTAACATGAACTATACACTTGTCGTGGCATCATGTATTATTTTTTGTATACCCACAGCTACCGCATATTGCACGTGCCAGGTTGGAGTATGTGCGAAACTTAGATTGCCACCTTATGCAAATACGCGATTGTGTGTGAGGCCAATCAGTCAGGATAGACATGTCGTTGGCAGTATTGTCCGGTCTGGATTATGGGAGCCGCACATCGCAACTCCTTTCTATCGTGAAGTATTAAACAATCCAACTGCACTTGTTTTAGACGTTGGTACCCATCTTGGCCAATATTCTCTTATTGCTGCCGCAGCAGGTAGCACAGTAGTCGGGTTTGAAGCCAATCCTAATAATATCAAATATCTTCGCGCAAGTTTAGCGTTAAATAATTTAACCATGCATATCGTAAATCAGCCGGTATCTGTTGTTACCGGACAGCGCTTTATACAGCCTGGCGGGGATAAGCAAAATATCGGTGGTTGGGGAATACGACCGAATTCTACTGGTAATTTAATAAGTACTACAATCGACGATACTTTATTAAAGTTAGGATATTTTACTGGGCCGATCATTATGAAAATAGACATTGAAGGGCATGAGCCGCAGGCACTTGCGGGTGCACATGAAACACTAAAACGAGTCATAAAAATTTATATGGAGTGGGGACACCAACGCGCAACAGAAGCTAAGATTGATATGGCACGCAAATTGCTTCATTTCGGATTATCCACGCCATGTGCCGCAACAGATTTCCAAAAATGTCCTTGGGATATTGAGTGGAAAAGATAATTTTATTTTTTTGGCCATAAATGCCATTTTACATCACGTGAATATAATTTAAAAATCTGCAAAAGAATATTTTCTTAAAAACAATGTTACAATAAAACAAACCGGTGTTATTTTTTTTTCCGCGACATGCGATACCATCTATGTTTAATTTTAAAAAGGTCTTTAATTTTTTTGACAGGCATAACAATATATTTCTTTCTTGCGCAATCAAAAATTGCCGTTAAACGTAACAATGATACCTATTTTTTTGATGACAAAACTCCTCGAACAACATTTCAAAACATTAACAAACAAACTAGTTCATCAAATTCTGTTGCTAATGAAACGCATAGAACATCAGCCGCAATGTATTATGAGGATCCGTCACACACATTACATATGACTTGTACGCGTTTACAAAATCATAAAGAAATGTGTGTGGATACGAATCACATCGTTATGTTTTATATTCTTTGGAGAACAAACTACAGGTTTTTTGAATCGGTGTACAATTTTTCCAGTAAAGATGTTAAAAGAATATCCGTATGCTCCGAAAATGCAATGGATAGAATTTCAAATACAGGTAGCAATATAAATAACAATTTTGCTATGTCGGTGTATAATGTTCTTGAAATACATGGGTGTGTTTTGTTTAATGGAGTCAATCGTTCGTCAAAATCTGTTGCTATTGTAACAGCATTACAGCATTCAAAACACCACGAATTAATGCAATTTAATGAATATAAAATGATTTATTCAAAAACACTTTCCAATATATGGATGTATTGTGAAGCACACAATTATTCCCTACATCTTTTAAATAATGATATGTTCAAATCAAACCGCAAATCATCTTGGGTGAAAATTGAACTTTTCCGATATTATTTTAAGTACTATGAATGGGTAATGTATACTGATATTGATGCCATTTTTATGGATATAAGCAAACCGTTACCTATTCCTGATAAAGGTAGTATGTTGGTGTCAACTGAATGTTTAAAAAACATGAACTGGAAACACATGTCTGGAACAATGATGCTTAAAAACTCATCATGGTCCATAGCCTTTTTAAATAAATGGGATTCGTTATACGAAAACTATAAAAATGTTATAAATCACGACCAAATTGCTTTTCAAAAGTTAGTCACGAAATCATCAGACGAAATTCAAATATCTCAATCATTTATGACTTATGACATGTGTTCAAAAAATGGACATGTTATGCATTTTCCTGGACCCAACAAACCAAATCGATTATTAAAAGCCATTTCACGGTATAAGATAAAATTTGATAGTAAATTGATTTTGTTTAATGACACATATTTGTATCAAGTTCCAAATCATTTTGGTATAAAGTTCGAACCTTTTTTGTTATTTGAAAAAACAAGTTCAGAAAGATATCGGCTGCGTAAAAGTTATATGCCTCGTGGCTATTTTGTTGCTTGTGCTACCAAAACAACCAACGTTGAAAATATAAATCATGGCGATATAATTCTTCTAGATTGTCCCCTCAATTTTGAAATATCAGATGCATTTGAATTAAAGTTGTTTGATTTTATTTTAAAATCGCATGCATTAGATATTAAAATAACTGTTGGAATTCCCTGCATTTATGAGGACAAGTTTATTGTACTTGAAACTCTAAAATCCATATCCGAGCAACTGTCTCCGGCATCCGAGATCGTTCTTTACGTTTCTAATATACATAAAAGCGAAGTGCAAGATTTCCGTTTAAAATGCCTTAAACAACTGAACAATATTTCATTTGCACTTTTATGGTCATCGGAAAGAATTGTACCGGGGCGTGCAAGAAATGAAATTGCAGCATCTGCAAAATATGAATGGATTTCTTTTATAGATAGTGATGATATTATGCATCCTTTACGTTTACTCATAACACGACGATTACTTTCGATTAACCGTAATTTAAAACTTTTATTGCACGGATATTCATTAAAAATATTACCCGTCAATTTAAATGATAAAATTCCAGTTGTTTTTGGAGAATGTATTATTGCAAAAATAAGCAGTAACACATGGAACGATGGTCGTCATCTTACTAGAACTTCAAACTTTACAGTGCATAATGGCCACCCTACAATTCAAACTAATCTAATTAAACAAAATCCACAAACTCTAAGACCCAAGGGACAGGATCAGATTTTTTTGAAAGACATTGTACAGAATTCTATAGATAGTCCAGATCAGCTGCTTTTTATAGATCTGCCATTAACATTTTGGAGGGAGAGATCTAAACGACTCAAAATAAAACGTTGAGTTGCAAGAAAATTCCGCTGCGTTGTATTTAGCAAAAAAGCCGCACAAGAAACGAGGTTTAAACGAAGGCTGGTTCTTAGGATATGATTGGATTGTGCGAATTAACCCTGATGTAATTATTAATAATGACACGTTTTTGATAAGCAATATGCATGATTCTCGTGTGCATGGAATATTTACCGATTGTTTTATTCGGTGTAAAAATAAGGTTAGCTGTGGATTAGTTCATACAGATTTTATTGCTTTTCGCCCTAGATATGCTGGACCTGTCTTTGAAGGGACATTTTCCACAGCAGAACGTTACGCAACTAGCCAATTTATGCCCGTTATACAATCTGGCCACGCCGTATGGCTGCCTTACACTACACAGCAAGGTATATGCCGCGTGACCGGGAAAATGTCATTTGTTGTGCATGCGCATTCTTGTCCAATTCTTTAATACAAAACAATGTTTCGTCAACGAACAATATTTTTTTTGTTGCTGACATGTCTGTCGCAAACGCCTGGCGCAAATAGTTTTTTAATTTGGCCGGGTGGTGTTTTTTGGCACCAAATGGCAGGATTATTATAATCGCGCGAATGAACGCCAGCAAACGCATCCAAAGAAGACCCTATATCAATAATTGATGTATTAGCATTTCGATTTGTTAATTCGACAGCAATTATTTTTGCCATATAGCCGGCAGCAATTAGGACTACTGCTGGTGGACCTTGAGCCAAACTTTTGCTTACACGATTAATACACTCATCTAAATTTTTATAAACCGGCGACCGAATAAAAACTGCATTTTTTAATATTGGAATTGTTTCCAGGTGAGCGGGAACAATTGCTATGATTGTTTTGTTGCATTTTGTTATTTCGTTTTTCCACCCTATTTCATTGTTTAATCCAGATCGGCCACCCATGTCAAGATAGAAATCGTCCCAATAAGTCCCATTAGCAATGGCAAACTTATCCCATGATTGTTTCTGTTTACAAATCCACCATAAACCAACATTAAGAAAAATTCTGGGATTTGTTGACGCAACTTGAAATGCTTTTACCAAACGAGAATTATGTGTAGCTTGCATTGTCTCTCCATCCCCCCAGCGTATCCAAGTAAATGCTGGACCATTGCAAATTTGAGAAATACACTGGTTTGCGGCGAACGAAAAGTTCTCTTAGCCCTAACCCTAACCAATAATGTTACAATGAATCGTCACAAAAGCATAGGATCATAACAACATTACAAATTTACCTACGCATTAATGTCATAATATTTGAACTTCCTCATTTACGTTCAGGCGTTTTATTCCTCTATGGCACAGCTTCAATCATGTCGACATCCGGGGCAAAAGCAAGCGAGGAAGAAATTAAAAAAATATATGACTTGTTTACAGAACAGAGAGAGCGGCAGGATCAAGAATATCATGATTTAAAAACGTTATTTTTAATGTTTAATAAAGAAAAGGAGAAGGAGAACCAAAAAACAGTACAATTAAGTGATGCAATCGATAAACTAAAAATGAATCAGGCCACTGAGACTGAAACAACAGCACAATTGAGTGATGAAATCGATATTTTAAAATACGATCGGAATTATGAAGGAGCGGTTATTGGGCTATTGGGTGATAAAATTGACGACTTAAAAGGCTATCAGACCACTCAGTTTAATGACATGGGCAAATTGATTGCGACAAGAACAGGCATGCTTCAGTATATACATCTCATGCCATATTTTGTAAACATGATGGGTGATGAGGATTTTCCAATAGAACTTTTTTTAAAACAATGTTTAAAGGAGAATAAAAAAAAAGAATTTAATGCGCTAATCGCTAAATTCAAGTTGCTGGACGCAAAAGAATCTCCGGACGAGGAAGCTGCTAACCTTCTCGAAAGCAACTTTATTGACTTTTGCAAAAGCGTGACTATAGATGATTTAAATTTAACTGTACCTTCAACTTACAAAGCTGTAATTTCCAAATTTGATGCTAAAATACAAGATTTAAAAGACACCTACAAAGAAATGTCAGCCTTTTCCGGACCGGAGGAGGGCTCCGGCTCGTCAGGAGTGTGATCAAGACCCCCTGATCACTATCCTGAATAATACATGGAGGGCTCTAATTATGTAATTTTAAATAGGAAAAAAATGTTTTTTTTTCACAATACTGGGAAAAGAAAAAAATAAACTTTTGTTCGTTGCCGTACTCTAGACTTGTAAAAGGTCATAATTTTGATCCAGAGGTTTTAACTATTTTTTGTCTACATGACCATGTAATGGAGACTTTATCGCACAAGACAAGTATTGACAATTTCAAATGTGCCCTAGTGGAAGGGAAACCTATAAACGAGATTATGCGCCATGCTTGCCCGATATTACGTGCCGGCAAAATTCCAACGGACATGATCTTTTCCGTGTTGGGGGAAGAATATGCCACGCTTCAAAAAATCAAGCGTGCATTAATATTGCCATGTAATGTTGAGTGTTTACAAGACTCTTTTGTGGCATGTGGATTAGCAATTACCATGGACAAGGAATTTGCAGGGATGTTGCAAAGTTATTATATTTATACTATGCCATCACAAGCCCATGTGTTTCGTTTGTCGTGTTTATTAGAGTATCCGTGTGCTCCGGTCTTACTAGCCCGTGAAATGCATTTTTATAATGGCGCAGAGATTACGTCTGCCCAACGCCGCAGTTATCAACGCACCGCCGAATGGTGTTTACCTGGCGACATAAAATTATCCGGTAACAAATCCAGTATGCAAGGTCTGGCTGAACAGTTACCATTATTTACATTTATCCTGTTGGTGCAAATGGTGCTACCACGTGATGATCCTGATGTTGCATTACTGCATGCACAAACACCAGGTGCCAAACAAAATCTGTACACGATATTACAAAAAATCTTACCACTCCAGCTTTTATTACAGCATATGAAAGACTTGTTTTGCACGTTTGCTGACGTTGTTACAACTATTATGAGTCTTCCTTCCACCGCGTCTGTCACCGAATGGATAAAGCATACAGCGCATTTTTATCGACAGCACCCGGAAAACGCAAGTGAGTTGTACCAAATCATTCACATCTGTGTTCATGCGCACTATTTTGTTTCCGACGTTCCCTACAATGACATCTTAACCTGTGTCGGCTGGTTTTTGCGCATAGATATTTTTAAGCTTGATTTGGAAATTTTGAATCCTTTTGCGCTTGAGCAATTACGATTTACCCAGGCTGAACCAGACGAGGCGGACGAGTTACGCAAACATGTAGCCATTCTTTTAAATGGATCGCCAGTGACTATGGCTGTTGAGCTCAAAGCTATTTTTCGAGACATTGGTCTTCCCTTTTCATTACTTGTGAATTGGTACAACAAGAATGGCGGGGGTGTTTTTCCGGCAGTTTTATTGCAAGATATTTTGGTACTGCACCAGGAAGCCAATCATCCTTTAAAAGAATATGAACAAAGGTTGGCGCTGATTACCGCCCACGACCGACCAGACACGACAATTGGGTTGGGCGCAAGTGTATTACATGATTTACACGATGACGTAAACCTGTTGCTCACTTTTGGTCCCATGCTTGCTTTTTTTAAAAAGGAAAGGGATGAAAGTTGGGATTATTATGTTCCTGGTATACCTATGTTAGGGTACGCCAAAACAGCGGATGGTTATTATCCTGCCCTTTTTTGTGGCTTTTTGTTAATTTACGTTCGTGCATGTTCGGGGTATTTTGATTTTTTTTTCTTGCCAGAGGACTTTTATCGGCAAGAACAGACGTTGACCATGGAGAATGTTCTTGTGCACTTTCCTGCAAATGGTTTAACGTTTGCGGTGACTATTGGTTTCAACAATCTAACACACTGTCCATCTTTGCTTGCTCATGTTCTTGACGTTTATTTAGGCGTGATTGGAAATAAGCATGCAACAAAAATGGACGCGATTCAGGCTTTTCAGCATATGCTTTGTCAATATTTACGGTACATTGAAACGGATGTCATACAAAACGTGGGGCTTTATTTAAACGACAAGGCGATGGCATTTTTTCGCCAGGAGTTGCAACGCATGGCAACAAAAGAAGTGCCGAGTGTAAGCACCGACAGATTACATGCCCTCTATGCCCACGCAAGTAAATCACAGCAGCTGGTAACGACCATGGCCGATTTTATTGACCAGTGCGAATTTATATCGACGGATGACCAACTTCACGAAATCACCCAATTACTAGAAGTGGTAAAAAATCATCCCACTCTTTAATAAATAACTTTCAAGGGAATAAAGTCACCTGGGATAATATTCCACTGCACGAGAGAATCAGGGTGCATAAAATAACCATCTATCTGCATTAACGGTTTTGAAAAAACTCCGTTTGCACGACTAATCACATAGAGACATTTCTCAAACGTGACCGATTTTCCGGCAATAAAAAGCCCCAGTTCTTGGCTGTCGTCAAATTTTGACATAAAACTTGTCCATTTTTGAAACCGGTCATAATCTTCCAAATAATCTTTTGCGGCGAATGAAAAGTTCTCATTCTCCCAGTGTGTATAATTGTGAATGGTTTTAGGAAAACTGGTTTGTAGCCAGCGGTAAAAAAAACGAGCAAAATCGTTTCGTAAGCTTTTGATCAATGTTATGTCATTCAACCGTTCACCATGTGCACACAACCATTCCTGGGTAAACGTAAATGTGAGGCGGTCTATTTTATTCTTATCCAAAACCGTAATGTGAATAACGCGTTGGGTAGCCATGATGTAAAATGCACACTCACGTATTTAAGCAAAACAGAAAACAATGCGCAAAAAAAACTTGTAAGATGGGGTTTTTATTATCAAGCCAGACACTGGATGATTCATATGTACAAAACCTGTTACAATCGCCTATAATTCTTGGTGTTTTTGGTGTAATAATAGCCGTGTTTGTCTATGCATCGTATCGTATGTGCTCCAAAAAAAGGGAGGACCTGGATTTTGTGCATCAAGAAAAACCTGCAACAAAATGTGGGGTTATTTTTCACAGATTTTCTCGCCTGTTGTTTCTGCTCAACCTTTTAGCGATTATCATTACTAGCGGCTACTTTCATTCTGGTAGGTTCCTTTCGGTTATTTCTGATAAGGTCGATAACGCATGGGATTTTCGTAATCAAGTTTTGCAAGACATGAAGACGGTGGACACGTTATTGCACATTGAGGCAGATGATTCGGTTTGCATTTTGGGTACTACATGTGACACTCATCCGTTTGATCCCATTTTTCGCACAATACGTTTAATTATTGACACCTTTGAAAATGTTCCGTCGCAAGACATTATTGACAGCGCAGAAAACGTTTTTAAAAATCTTGTGACATATACCGAAATGGTTCACGGTGTAGGCTATGCCATTATTATTATGGGTGTTTTTTATTGTTTTGTTGGGGGATATATAAGTCCATCTGCTATTAACAAGTACCGGTGGTTTTATATTGTCCTTCCAATTTGTGTTGGGTTCTTGCTTATCGTGTTCAGTAGCTTTTTTTATGTTGCCGGTGTTGTTCTCTCTGACACGTGTAGAAACACGTCCGATATTATTTGGCGAGCCTCGACCGATGACACCTTAAATTTTTATTATAATTGTAATCCAAACATTGACCGCTTTTATCCAAAAATTATTACAACAGAATCAGCATATACTGACCATTTTAAATCCATTGACGACGACACCATGATGAAAATTGGTTGCACTGTTGACAGAAAATTGGCGGAAGTCAAGACACGGTTTTTTCAAATACAAAAAAAAGAGTTGGGTTGCTGTAAAGGCTGTAATTCTACCCTGCTTGACAATGTTCTTGACATTGTTGGAAATGATAATAACATGACAGGATTATGGAAAGATGTTTCGTGTGAAATTGCACATAACAAAATGCACGATGCTACTGACGCACTGTGTGATTTGTTCACGCCATTTTTTTCAAATTTTATTTTGTATTTAAGTTTAGGAATGCATGTTCTTTTTGCATTTTAAAATTGTAAAAAGGTATACCAACTAGGCTGTGTGACAGAAACGGGAACAAATTGGCCAAGGCGAGTTGGTTTAACAATTGTGACTGGTTTAACATACACGCACCGTTTCAGCCGGCACGCAGCCATGACCAGAACTAAAAACACAAGATATGGGTTTGGCCCTTTAATAACAGTAATTGACTGGTGCAAATAAAAAAAAATAACCCCAAAGTGAACCGAAACGTCAGTGACAAAAATGTCAAAAAAAGCGACAAGAATGTAAGTGAAAACGTAAACCCAGTTGGAATACACAAGCAAACATATGTTTATGCCCGTCCATAGTTCCAGAAAACAGCGGGTTGGATTTTTTTCAAAGGCTGGCCAAAACGCCGACCCAAAATAGACGAGCCAAGGAAAAAACGCGACCGCCAGTAAAACTGAAAGCGGTTCCGTTTCAACAAGTGGCGGGGTCATATTGCAATAAGTGATAATGCTTATGCAAGTCACCAGAACGTATATTGCACACCAGTATTTTTACTTCTGTTCTTAAATTTTTATGTTTTTATAAAAAACAGCATATAGGTTCCAACGCAAAAAAATGTAAGCCCGTACAATATGTCAGGTCCAATCGATTCCATAATTACGATCGGCGTCGCGGGAACATAGGTATATGTCAGGTTTAAAATTATTTGAAAAAGACACTGGTCAAATGCTGGTTCTAGAAGCTGCTGTTTTTCAGCGCTGTCACAAATTAACGGTGCCATAATTGTTTGGTAATTTTCCAGACTGAGGGTTTTGGAATACAGCCGTTTGTACAAATAAAACATGTACGCGTTATATCCCTGGGGAACAACAGGATAGGTATAATCGAGTTCCCATATAATTTTTGTAACCGGTGCCGCTTGGGGTATTTTTACATAGACGCAATTTCCATGCCTTTTGACACCAGCAGATTCGACCACATTCCAGTTGTAGCACCGGCAGTCAGCGGTTAAGACCGTACATTTATTAGTTTTTATAGTGTTTGGATAACACTGTTTTGTTGGCATATTATGAGGGCAAATACGCCATAAATCTTCCGTTGTGTTATCCACGGGCAAATTTGTTCCGCTGCGATAAATAAATGACGTGGCTGTTTTAAGACTGCTAATAACCAACAAATCACTTGCGACCGCGATGGCACAAATGGAAAGCAGTACAAGAGAAAAAAATGTATACATTTTTTTGGTGGCCGTGATTCAGCTGTTGTGCCCTTTAAATAATATAATTGCTGGCAGGGTCAGTTTTCTTTTTTTACCCTTGCAATGTTTATCTGTTCTATTAATATGTGCGCCTTATGCAAAATCAAAACAAGACATTCAATACCTCTATGTCGTTTATTTTTTTGCACTTGTCGTGCATTTATATTGCTGTTGGAGAAATGACGAGGAATCTCAAGACCTTCTTCTTTTTTTTGAAGGATTTTTAAGCGCAACCGCTTTGCCGCTCATTAAAAAAATAAAATAATCTAATCTTTTAGGTTAGGGTTAGGGTTAGGTTTCTGGCTGGGTATTTTTTCGTCTTGCTTTGTCAAGAAAATAATGACCAGGATGAAAATACTGTGCAGCCAAAAAAATAAGACCGCCACTAGCTAATACAATAAACACAATAAACAAAATCATTAACTGCGGTCCTAATTTTGCACACGGATTTTCTTTAACCACTGTTTTTTTGCACTGAAAAGGATCGATCTCTATTCCACTATACACGGCAGCATAGTCGGATTTTAAGAAATTTTGACAATTGGGGTAGACTGGAATTTTGTAGTTTGCATCACGAAATCGACTTAGATAAAACAGG